>Ga0316205_10001379_pt1 | contig 31383 bp, 34 predicted proteins | sample 3monthpyrite_MG_FD_204941 | JGI IMG/M metagenome (GOLD analysis project Ga0316205, IMG submission 204941) | Microbial mat bacterial communities from mineral coupon in-situ incubated in ocean water Damariscotta River, Maine, United States -... | ecosystem: Environmental > Aquatic > Marine >...
TCGCCGATGCAAGCTTTGACGCGGTCATATCTGGTCAAATGTTGGAGCATAATCCTATGTTTTGGCTAACTTTTCTGGAAATGTCGCGGGTGCTGCGCCCCGGCGGCCTGATGATCCATATCGCGCCTTCGCGCGGGCGCGAACACCGGGTGCCCCAGGATTGCTGGCGCTTTTATCGTGACGGAATGGCGGCCCTGGCAGCTTGGTCCGGTCTGGATCTGCTGGAGGCGACAACCGATTGGCATAGCAGCGACATAGCGCATTACGCCGAGCGCCGGCCGAAACGGGCCGCAGAGATGCGCGCCAATGCGCGTAATGTCGACACCGATTGGGGTGACACGGTCGGCATCTTTCGCAAACCCACGCGACCACGAGATTGCGGCGCAGACAGATACCTGAGCCATTTTGCACGCCAACGAACAAATGCCAGCCACAGCCCGGAAGATGTGGCCGCCCTGACCCGCGATATCCTCGCGGCTTTTCACGCACCCTAGGCTTCAGGTCATCAGTTTTGCGACCAGTGCATTCTGGCGCTGGATCAGCTTTGGCAGGTCAAGGGTCAGCAATTGCCCGGCGCGCACCACCTCGCGCCCCTCGACGATCAGGTCGCGCACCTTGTTGGGCCCCGCCAGAACCAAGGCCGCCCTGTCCCACGAGCCCGCGTTTTCGATCGCGGTGGCATCCCAGATGGCAATATCGGCGCGCGCGCCTGGCACCAGACGGCCGCATTCCGGTCGGCCCAGGGTATCCGCACCGCCGCGGGTGGCAATTTCCAGGGCTTCGCGCGCGCTCATGGCGTCTGCGCCACCGGCCAGGCGCTGCAGGAGCATGGCTTGCCGCGCCTCCGAGATCAGGTTGCCGACATCATTGCTGGCCGATCCGTCAACGCCCAGCCCCACCGTGACACCCGCATCGCGCATCGCACGCACCGGGGCGATACCCGAGCCAAGCCGGCAATTGGAACAAGGGCAATGCGAAACGCTGGTGCCACTTTTGGCAAACAGGTCAATCTCGGCCGTATCCAGTTTCACACAATGCGCATGCCAGACATCTGCACCGGTCCACCCCAGTTCCTCGGCATATTGGCCTGGACGGCAGCCGAATTGCGCCTCGGAATAGGCGATATCCTCATCGTTTTCGGCCAGGTGTGTGTGCAGCATCACGCCCTTGTCGCGCGCCAAAAGAGCCGCCTCGCGCATCAGATCGCGGCTGACCGAGAAGGGCGAGCAGGGTGCCAGGGCAACACGCACCATTGCCTCTGGCGCCGGGTCATGAAAGGTGTCCACGACGCGAATGCAGTCGCGCAAGATGTCAGCTTCGACCTCGACCAGGGCATCGGGTGGCAATCCGCCCTGGCTTTGCCCGATCGACATCGCGCCACGGGTTGCGTGAAACCGCAACCCCACCTCTTGCGCCGCCGCGATGGTGTCATCAAGCCGCGCGCCGCCGGGAAACATATATTGGTGATCAGAGGTCATCGTGCAGCCCGATAGCGCCAGTTCGGCCAGGCCCACCTGAGCCGAAACGTGGAACTCTTCGGGGCCAAAACGACCCCAGATCGGATAGAGCGTTTGCAACCACCCGAACAACAAGGCGTCCTGTCCACCGGGCACGGCGCGCGTCAGGGATTGGTACAAATGGTGATGTGTGTTGACCAATCCCGGCGTGACAATGGCGCCAGCGGCCCCAATGATGATGCACGCGTCGGGCGTCTGAATATCCGCCCCGATCTGTGAGATTGCCCCGTTCTCAATCAGAATATCGGCATGCGCCAGTTCCAGGCGCGCATCATCCATGGTCAGGATCCGGTCCGCGCCCTTGATCAATATCGGTTGGATCACGGCTTTGCCCTTTCACCCCATTTCGGCAAAGTGCTATCGGCAACAGAAAGGGGAAAGGACTTGCCGACGCGCGCAGACTGGCTGATTCTCGACCCCGGGTCCAGAGCTGGGGTGTCGCTCAGGCGTTGAGGATTTCAAGCGCGGCGGCGTGCAGGTCCGGGCAGGATGCGGCCAGGGCCGTGCCGCCATGATGTGCGGGTTGTCCGTGCCAATCGGTCAGAATACCGCCGGCGGCCTGGACCACGGCGCAGGGTGCATGGATGTCATAGCTGGCCAGCCCGGCTTCAACGACCAGATCGATCTGGCCCGCCGCCAACAGCGCGTAGGCGTAACAATCCATGCCATATCGTGTCAGTTGCGTCTGCCGCGCCAGGCGGTGAAATGCGGCTTTCTGGCGGTCGTCGCCCACTTCGGGAAAGGTGGTAAAGATGGTGGCACGCTCCAGCGGAACAGGATCCGCGACACGGATTTCCTGACGTGCGGCCCCCCGTTCGAGCCAGGCACCTTGCGGGGTGCCCATAAAACGCTCACCGATATACGGTTGTTCGATCAACCCCAATATCGGCCCTGCGTCATCGCCGACGGAAATCAAGGTGCCCCAGGTGGGCGTGCCCGACATGTAACCACGGGTGCCGTCGATCGGGTCCAGGACCCAGGTCAGGCCAGAAGTGCCCGCGCGATTGTCATGCTCTTCGCCCAAAATGCCGTCATCGGGGCGCAGCTCGTGCAAAACGTCGCGAATCGCCGTTTCGGCTTCGCGGTCGGCCCGGGTCACAGGGTCAAAACCACCCGCCTGTTTGTTGCGGGTGTCCAGCGCGCGCCCGCGGAAATAAGACAGGGTGACACGATTGGCCGCATCCGCAGCGCTTTGCGCCACGGCGGACAACTCATCAATCAAGGTATTGGAAATATTCATGATGCTGCACCCGGAAAACCGCACCCAATGGCGTTAGCCCCCGGGTGCGGTCAGGTCAAGTATCGGTGCGGCAATCAGGCGACGTCAGATAAAACGCGGGCCAATTCGAACAATTGCCGTCTCTGGTTTTCAGGGATCGCGTAATAGGAGCGAACAAGTTCAAGCGCCTCACGATCGGCCATCAGGTCGCCGGGCACGGAGGATTGAGTCTGGCCATCGAAACCGACATTGTTTTGCGGTTCTTCAAGTCCATCAAAGAAAAAGCCGACAGGCACTTCCAATGCTTCTGCAATGTCCCAAAGCCTGGATGCGCTGACGCGATTCATCCCGGTTTCATACTTTTGGATCTGCTGAAACTTAATCCCCACACCTTCCGCGAGCTGTTGCTGGGTAATGCCAACCATCCAGCGTCGTTGCCGGATTCGCTTGCCTACATGAACATCAACTGGGTGTTTCATTGGGACCACCATTATTCGTTATACGTGCATTGTTTAGCATGAGTTCGCGTGTAGGTCTCAACCTGTCTTTTTCGGCATGAGCGGAATTCATGCAATATTTTTTATTTTTTTCAATAGTTTAGCCAATCCAAATTGCAAAATGCAAAATGTGGAATTCTGTTTTGCATATCGAAATGTGACAACTTTCACTCAACTTCCGCACTATGTGGCCAAAGGTGTCAACTTTGTATTAACACTTTCCCCACAAGGACCGGCCTTGATACTCGCAGCCAGTTCCTACCAAATCTTTACCAAGGACCTACCACGATGCAGGCTTTTCAAGTGACCACTTTGGGCACCTCAGCGCAGCTTAGGCAAATCCCCGCGCAAAAGCCCGGGGAAAATCAACTGGAAGTTGTCATAAATGCTTGTGGGCTGAACTTTGCCGATCTTTTGATGGTAAAGGGCAGCTATCAGGACACGCCCGAGCCACCCTTCACACTGGGCATGGAAGTCTCGGGGCGGATCGCCAGTCTTGGCGCGAATGTGTCGGGTTTTGAAATTGGCGATCGCGTGGCCGTATTTGCGGGTTCGGGCGGACTGGCGACCGGCGGTGTTTTTGAGGCAAGCCGCGCCGTCAAGCTGCCCGACACAATGTCCGATGTGCAGGCCGCGGGTTTTCAGATTGCCTATGGCACCAGCCATCTGGCCCTTACCCGCCGCGCGCGGCTGCGGGCCGGTGATACCTTGGTTGTCCTCGGCGCGGCCGGGGGCGTGGGATTGACGGCCGTGGAAATTGGTGCGGCCTTGGGGGCGAGGGTGATTGCGGTGGCGCGCGGCGCGGACAAACTAGGCGTGGCCAAGAACGCCGGCGCGGAAGTCTTGTTGGACAGTGATACCGCCGATCTGAAAGCCGAAATCCGCGCCTTGGGGGGGGCCGATGTCGTCTATGACCCGGTGGGCGGCGACGCCTTGCTGAGTGTCTTGCGCGCCTGCAAACCAGAGGCGCGGGTGCTCACGATCGGGTTTGCCAGCGGCACCGTGCCACAAATCCCCGCCAATATCCTGTTGGTCAAGAACATCGATGTGATCGGCTTTTACTGGGGGGGCTACATGGCCTTTGCACCCGACGTCCTGCGTCAAAGCATGGCCGAACTTCTTGCGTTGTTTGCCGCTGGCCGCCTGCACCCCCATATCAGTCACAAATTCCCGTTGGCGCAGGCGCAAGATGCGCTGGATCTTTTGGCTAGCCGCAAGGCGACCGGCAAGATCGTGGTCACGATGCCTGAGCCAGCCTAGGCCTGTCGGCATAGGCTGATCGCAGAAAATGCGCCAGCGCCTCGGTCGCCGGATGTGCCGATGTTGGTTGGGTATATAGGTGAATGCCCACATGGCCCAATTCGGGCAGAACCCCGCCATGGTCGATGGGCGCGGCATGCGGCGGCAAGGTGCCGTCGAGCATGGCATGAACCGCCAGATCCGCGCTGACGCCGGCCTCGATCGCCCGGGTCTGTTCTCCCTCAATGGCCATTTCCCAGGGAATGCCCGCCGCTGTCAGGGCTGCCTGAACCCGCGGCCGAAAGATGCAGCGGTTTTCGAACGCCAGCCGCAGCGGGCGCAACCGATGGGCCACGCCATCAATCGCACCCACCCAGATCAGCGGCAGATGCGCCAGCGTTTCCGCCCCCTCGCCCGGATTGTTTTCGGTGGTCAGGATCAAATCACATTCCCCTTTGTCAAAAAGCGCGCGCAGGGATTTGGTAAAGGATGACACCAGTTGAACACGCATGCGCGGATATTCGGCATGGAACCGGCGCAAGACGCTGGGGATCATCGGATAGACGATGTCATGGGGCACGCCCAGCACCACTTCACCCTCATAGGTCTGACCAGATAGGCGGGCGCAAATCTCATCGTTCAGAGCCAGCATCTGGCGCGCGTAGCCGACCATCTGCTCACCCGCGGCCGTCAGCGCGATGGTGCGCCCGGAGCGATCCAGCAGGGTCGTGCCAAGACTTTCTTCCAACCGCTTCAACTGCATGGAGACCGCGGATTGGGTGAGATGCAGAAAACCTGCCGCGCGTGTCACGCCCCCCAGATCGGCCACGCTGACCAATGAGCGCAGGGCCGTCAGATCAAGATTTCTCGGCATATCACAATTCCTTATATATAATCACTCAAACATTCATTTCACAAATGTAATGCCCTGTGCAATATCAAAATCACAGAATTCGATGAATAGAGCACGTAGCATCACAGCTCGGAAAGGTAAGACAATGACGACACATTCCCTCTCGCACCCCTTTGCCCGCACCGGCGGTCAAGGCTGGCTCGCAACAATCCGCGCCGCGCTGGCTCTGCGTGCACAACGCAACTCATTGAAAAAGCTCGATGATCGGGCACTGGCTGATATGGGTATCTCGCGCGCTGCCGCCCAACGCGAAGCCCGTCGCGCGCTGTGGGATGTGCCGACAAACTGGGTTCGGTCACATTCTTGCTGAAAAACGTGGCAAATGCGTCGGTTTGACTTGAAAATGACGCGTTTGCCCCCAATATTCAGCCCATGGGTGCCCAATCGTGCGGCACCTCAGTGAGACACTATCAGGAGTGAAGCTAAATGGCTGAATATCAAACGGCTCGCGCGGGCGCCGGCGTCCAAACGGCGCAGCTGGACGAGGGTCTGCGCACCCACATGAACAAGGTCTACGGGACCATGTCCGTGGGCTTGCTGGTGACGGCCCTTGCCGCTTGGGCAATCGGCTCAAGCCCCGCACTTTTGTCTATCTTTCGTGATCCTGTCACGTTGAGCCCGAACATCTTGGGCTGGGTGATCATGTTCGCCCCGCTGATCATGGTTTTCGCCTTCGGTGCGGCGATCAACCGCTTGTCAGCCGCGGGCGCGCAACTGTTCTTTTACGCATTTGCCGCCGTGATGGGCATCTCGATGAGCTGGATCTTTGCGGTCTTTACAGGCGTGTCGATCACCCAGACATTTCTGATCACGGCCATCTCTTTCGCAGGGCTGTCGCTTTGGGGCTATACCACCAAGCGTGACATCAGCGGTTGGGGTAGCTTCCTGATCATGGGTCTGATCGGCCTGATCGTGGCGATGATCGTGAACATTTTCTTGCAGTCACCTGCCATCATGTTCGCCATTTCCATCATCGGCGTGCTGATCTTTGCAGGCCTGACCGCCTATGACACGCAGAAGATCAAGACGGACTATATCGCCCATGCCCATGCGATGGACGACGAATGGCTGGCAAAATCCGCGATCATGGGTGCCTTGAACCTGTATCTGGATTTCATCAACCTGTTCATGTTCCTGCTGCAATTCCTGGGCAACCGCGAATAGCGCTGTAACAAGCAACAACAAACGGGGCCGTCCTTTGGGGCGGCCCTTTTCTTTTGTCCCTCGGCCAAAGTATCACTCTGCCTTTCGCCAAACCGAGACATGTGCGCGGCTGGTGGCGGCAAAGGTGCTCTTGTCCCAGCCCGCCCAACGATCTTGCAGTTTCATATCCGCGATCCGCGCCATCAGGTCCAGTTCTGCCGGCCAGACATAGCGGAATGGCACCGACAGGCGGTTGGCCTGACCCCGGGCGTCAAAGCGCGTGTGATGCGACCAGTAGCGCTGTGAAACCACGTCGATCTCATCCATGCCCCAATGAGTGGCCGTGCGGCCAAAGGCCAGGAGCGTCTCTCCCTGCGGCAAGCGCTGCAACGGCGGCACCAGAGTTTCAACGACGAAACACCCACCCGGACGCAAATGCGCAGCCGCATTTTGAAAGCACCTAATTTGCGCCTCTTGAGAGGTCAGGTTGTCGATCGTGTTGTAGATCAGATAGACCAAGGCAAAATCCCTGCCCTGGCGCGCGCATGTCATGTCGCCGACGGTCACGGGTATATCCCGGCCACCGGGCTTGGCGCGCAGCACATCCACCATCGCCTGTGACAATTCAATGCCCGATACCGCCACGCCGCGCCGGGCCAATGGCAGCGCGATGCGCCCTGTGCCGATGGCAAATTCCAGCGCTGGCCCACCGGCGGCCAGATCCGCCAGACAGGCCACCACTGCATCAATCTGCTCGGACGCAGTGCCATGCTCTGCGTCATAGGTCGCGGCCACCGACCCGTCGAATATGCCATCATCAGTCATGGCGTCCTCCAGGTTGTGGCCATACGCTTGGCGCCTGAATAGCAAAAAAGCCGCCCCAGATGGAACGGCTTTCGCAAAATCTTGTCTGACAGATCAGCCTACTTGATCTTGCCTTCCTTGTATTCCACGTGCTTGCGTGCAACCGGGTCATATTTACGAACGACCATCTTTTCAGTCATCGTGCGCGAGTTTTTCTTGGTCACATAGAAGTGGCCTGTGTCTGCGGTTGAGTTCAGACGAATTTTGATTGTGGTCGGCTTCGCCATTTTATCTACTCCGTTCAAGCGGCCGCGGGCAGGGCCGCATTGAGAAATCCTGAAGCCCGCCTTTTAACGGTCTGGCCCCCCCTGTCAACCGCATATCGGGCCAGAATTTTTGCGCGGACGGCCTATAAGCCGGATTCTGTGCCCCTTGCGAACAAGAGGCGATGATCATTCATCTTGAGCACCTGTTGCCAGGCACCCTCTAGCTGCCAACCCGAATCTCTGGGGGTGAAACGCCCCTGCCCGTTGCCGGACCCGAGATCCCTATTTGGCATTGCTCCGGGCGGGGCTTGCCGTGCCGACCCTGTTGCCAGCGTCGCGGTGCGCTCTTACCGCACCTTTTCACCGTGACCGGGCATGCCCGGTCGTTTGTTTTCTGTGGCGCTTTCCCTTGGATTGCTCCAGCCGGGCGTTACCCGGCACCCTTGTTTCATGGAGTCCGGACTTTCCTCGAACGCAATCGCGCCCGCGATCATCCAGCCATCCGCGCGCCTGTGACTTAGGCATGCAGGTCCCGCCCGTCAAGCGGCAAGCCTAACGATTGACCGCTGCTCGAAATGGCGTTGGATCCCAATAGCAGGCATAGCCGTCGCCATCGGGGTCAATACCGTAACGATCACGCTCTGGCCCACCTGCCTTGAGAAAGGCGATCTGCGCCTGATCAGACGAGGCATATTTGGCGCAATTGCGATCGAAACGAGCCCCGGCACCCAATGACGGCCGACTGTATACCGCAGCACCGCGCGCATGATTGGTGGCCAGCGCGAATTGCACGATCGACGGCTCATTGCCACCCGGACGCGTGGGCAATGCGCCGGGCTGGATGATCTGGAAGGCCTCGCGTTGCGCGGCCAGTCTTTCACGGTCGCTTTCGATGCTCTCACGCGCTGAAACGGCCGAAAAATCCTGTTCGTCGGAAATGCCCGGATTATTTGTGCTGACAGCGCGCAGGGGTGCGGTGGGCGCATCCGTTGCAGCGGCTGTGGCTGCTGACGCTTGCCCACCCTGAGCCTGCTCATCCGAGATCCGGCCCGCCGGTACGAACGGCCCCGCCAGCGCCGGCGGGCCGCCCTGGGACAGGCTCAGCACATCGCCAGGCGTGCCAAAACCGACGCCCGTTTGCCGTGCATCCGGCACAGGCGGCGCGCAAGCTACAAGCCAGGCCGAGGCCAACAAGGCAAGTCCAATCCTATACACGCGCGCCCCGCTTTCGAGAATTCCGCCCAAACCCTACCACCATCTGGCGGGCTTGGAAACGAAACCGGCGGCGCGTTCAAGCACATAGGCGGTGTTCAGCAGATCGCCTTCCTCCCAAGGTCGCCCGATCAGTTGCAGACCCAGCGGCAGCCCCTGCGCATCCGCACCTGCCGGGACGGATATGCCGGGCAGGCCCGCCAGGTTGACGGTCACGGTAAACACGTCGTTGAGATACATTTGCACCGGATCATCGAATGTCTGGCCCAATGCAAAGGCCGCCGAGGGCGTGGCGGGCGTCAGGATCGCCTTGACGCCCTGGGCGAAAACATCCTCAAAGTCTTTCTTGATCAGCGTGCGCACGCGCCGCGCTCGGTTGTAATAGGCGTCATAAAAACCGGCCGACAGCACGTAGGTGCCAATCATCACGCGGCGCTGCACCTCTGGTCCGAACCCTTCGGCGCGGGTCTTTTCATACATTTCGGTGATGCCGTCGCCTTGGGCCAGTTTGGCGCGGTGGCCATAGCGAACGCCGTCATAGCGCGCGAGGTTGGATGAGGCTTCGGCCGGGGCAATCACGTAATAGGCAGGCAGCGCATATTTGGTATGGGGCAACGAAATATCGACGATCTCGGCACCTGCGTCACGCAGCATCTCGGTGCCATCAGCCCACAGCTTTTCGATCTCGGTGGGCATGCCCTCCATCCGGTATTCGCGCGGAATGCCGATTTTCTTGCCCTTGATATCGCCTGTCAGCGCGGCTTCGAAATTGGGCACGGGCAGATCAACCGAAGTGCTGTCTTTGGGATCATGGCTGCACATGGCCTCTAGCATGATGGCCGCGTCGCGCACATCCTTGGTCATCGGGCCCGCCTGATCCAGCGACGAGGCAAAAGCCACCACGCCCCAGCGCGAGCAGCGCCCATAGGTGGGCTTGATGCCGGTGATGCCGGTAAAAGCGGCAGGCTGGCGGATCGAACCGCCGGTATCGGTGCCGGTGGCTGCCAGACAAAGATCGGCCGCGACCGCGCTGGCCGAGCCGCCCGACGAGCCGCCGGGCGTCAGCGCCGCGTCCGAATTGCCCGCGCGCCAGGGGTTGACCGCATTGCCATAAACCGAGGTTTCATTGCTCGACCCCATGGCAAACTCGTCCATGTTCAGTTTGCCCAGCATCACCGCGCCTGCGTCAAACAGGTTTTGGGTGATCGTGCTTTCGTATTCGGGCTTGAACCCTTGCAGAATGCGGCTTGCAGCCTGGCTGGGCACGCCTTTGGTGCAAAACAGATCCTTGATGCCCAGCGGAATGCCGCAGATATCGGGCGCGTCGCCAGACTTGATACGGGCGTCGGCCGCTTTGGCCTGTTCCAGCGCCAGCTCCGGCGTGTTATGCACAAAGGCGTTCAGCGCATCGGCCCGGCCGATTTCCGTCAGGCAAGCCTGGGTCAACTCGCCCGCGGTTGTTTCGCCCTTGCGCAGCGCGTCGCGTGCAGCCGCGATGGTCAGCTTGTTCAGATCAGCCATTATTCCACCACCTTTGGCACTGCGAAAAATCCCTCACGCGCATCTGGCGCATTGGCCAGGATCTTGTCCTGCTGATTGCCATCGGTGACGCCATCGGCCCGGCGTTTCAGGCGCATGGGCGTCACAGAGACCATCGGCTCAACCCCATCGACGTCAACTTCGTTGAGCTGTTCGATTAAGCCCAGCACGGCGTTGAATTCCTGGGCCAGTTCCGGCAGCCGTTCCGGGGCCACCTGGATACGGGCAAGTTTGGCCACATGGGCGGCGGTTTTCGCGTCAATCGACATGGGTTTTTTGCCTTTGATCTTGGGTCAGCGTCATTTAGCGCGGGGCGCGCGCGCTCGCAAGCATATGTCGGCGGTAAACCTCGATCATCCAGCCCAGCATGATCGCGTTCAAGATATGCCACAAGAAATGTGTGCCTGTCGGAATGACGGCGCACAGCGGTTCATCCAGAATGCGCAAGGTAATCGAGACGCTCAGGATCGTCGCGCCCAATAGAAACCCGCGCGCGGTTGCAGGCGCAAAACGCCACATCAGAGCCGCCTCGATCACGATCAGCAAGGGCACGCTGGCATAGGCCGCCGATGAACCCAAAGGCAGCACCATCGCAAGGGCCGGCGCGGTCACTGCGACAAAAGGAACGAATAACCACATGGCCCAGAACGCGGGCCAGGGTCGCTGCTCCCAGATGCCGCGGTTCGTGGCGTAGATATACAGCAAGATGAATACGAGGATCGACAGACTGTCAGCCGCCCCGGCCCAGTTTGTCGCCAATGTGTGAAACAGCCCAGAGGCCAGCCCGATCACCACCATTACCGCGGACAGGGCACGGGCCAAAGGCGCGCCCGGCCCGTGGCTACGTCGCCACATCACCCAGGCAGCCAGCAAAAAGGCCAGATTGGTCAACGCATTCGCAGGCTCAGCCCAGAAGGTAAGATCCACCCGCTCGCAATAACCGTCAACCTGTTCCCAAAGGCCCGCTCCCATGTGACAAGTTCCCGTTCCTGCGGTTAGACTGCCCGCATCATGAAACAAGAGGGCCAAGATATGAACATCCAATGGCTGGGACACGCAAGTTTTCGCATTGAAATCGAACAGGCTGTGATCTTGATCGACCCCTGGCTGACCGGAAACCCCAGTTTTCCGACAGATCGCCGTGCAGAGGCCATCGCCGGGGCCACCCACATCCTGATCACCCATGGGCATTTCGACCATACCGCGGAACTGGATGAGATCGCCCGCGATACGGGCGCGATTGTCGCGGGCATACCTGAGCTTTGCGCGGCGGCCGGCGCTCAGGGCCATGACACGATCGACTTCAACAAAGGCGGCACGATCAACCTGCACGGGGCGGCCGTGAGCATGGTCAATGCGGTGCATTCATCTTCGATGATAACGCCCGACGGTGTGATTTATGCCGGCACTGAAAGCGGGTATATGATCGCGGGCGAAGGCCATGTGATCTATGTATCGGGCGACACAGATGTCATGGCGGACATGGCGTGGATGGGTGAGTTCTATGCCCCCGACATCGGCATACTCTGCGCCGGCGGGCACTACACCATGGACATGCGGCGCGCGGCATTTGCTTGCAGGAAATACTTTGATTTCAAGACGGTGATCCCGTGTCACTACAAGACTTTTCCGATCCTGGAACAAGACGCCGATGTCCTGGCCGCGGCTTTGGAAGAGGGTGTGGTGATTGAACCCGAAGTCCTGAAACCGATCGCGATCAATTCCGTTTGATCATTGTCGTCTCTGGGCGAAAAATTCTTGCAGCAGCGCCTGCGCTGAGCCTGCGTCAATGCCCTCATAGACTTCAGGCTTGTGATGGCATTGCGGATGGGTGAACAGCCGAGGCCCCTGCCCCAGCCCACCCGATTTGGGATCGTCCGCGCCATAATATAGCCGCGCGATGCGGGCCTGGGAAATGGCGCTGGCGCACATCGGGCAAGGCTCAAGCGTCACATACAGATGAAAACCGGGCAGGCGCGCCGACCCCATCTTGGCGCAAGCGGCGCGGATCGCCAGAATTTCAGCATGCGCCGTCGGGTCGGCCAGTTCAATCGTCCGGTTGCCCGCCCGGCTGACGATCTGGCCACCGGGATCGACCACAACCGCGCCCACCGGCACCTCACCGCGCTTGGCCGCCGCGCGCGCCTCTTGCAGGGCATCTTGCATATGACTTGTGAAATTCATGACCTGTCATCGCATTGCCACCGGCCGATTGCCAAGTGGCTTTTCATGGGAAGGCGCGCAGGGTATGGGCAGGTATGACCAAGACCACACCCCCCGGCGACCGGATCGCCAAAGTGATCTCGCGGGCAGGCGTTGCCTCGCGGCGAGAGGCCGAACGCCTGATTGAGGCCGGTCGCGTCAGCGTCAACGGCGCCACCATCACCTCTGCCGCACTTAATGTAACGCCGGCGGACAAAATCGTTGTGAACGGCAAACCCATCGAGCCGCCCGCCCCGCCGCGATTGTGGCTGTATCACAAGCCCACCGGCCTGGTGACGACCGAGCGCGACGAAAAGGCGCGCGACACGGTTTTTGCCAACTTGCCTGCCGAGTTGGGCCGGGTGCTGAGTGTTGGCCGCCTTGATTTGAACTCCGAAGGGTTGCTGCTGCTCACCAATGACGGCGGTCTTAAACGCCAGATGGAATTGCCCGCAACCGGTTGGCTGCGCCGATACCGGGTGCGGATCAACGGCACGCCCAAGGACGAAGATCTGGCGCCCCTGCGCAAGGGCATGACACTCGACGGCGAACGGTTCCGGGGCATGGAAGTTCAGATTGACCGCCAGCAAGGCGCAAATGCCTGGCTCACAATTGCCTTGCGCGAAGGCAAAAACCGCGAAATTCGCCGGGCGCTTGACGCGGTCGGCTTTCCGGTAAGCCGTTTGATCCGCGTCAGCTACGGGCCGTTTCAATTGGGCAAATTGCCCGCCGGTGAGGTCGAAGAAGTCCGCGCGCGCATCCTCAAGGATCAGGTTGGGCACCTGATCGAGGCCACCGGCGGACCCGCTTTGCCCGCCACCGGACCACAGGCAAAGGCTCAGAAACGAACGCCCACACGACGCCGCAAACCCGGGCCGTCCAGGAAGTAGGCGGCGACGGGGAAAATCGCCCAATCCCTCCCCCAACTGCCGCTCTAGGCTGGATTGCGCCCGCGCAGGGCGTTAGAGCTTGTTCATTGAACTAAAGGGACACGATCAATGACCGACTTACTGACTTTGGAAAACCTGGGCAATCTGCTGATGCTGTGCTTTTTGCAGGCGGTGCTGGGCTTTGACAATTTGCTCTATATTTCCATCGAAAGTCAGCGCGCACCCGTGGCCCACCAGCGCACCGTGCGGTTCTGGGGGATCCTGATCGCCGTGGCGTTGCGGGTGATCTTGCTGTTCACCATGATTCAGCTGATCGACGCCCTATCCGAGCCGTTTTACGTGTTCAACTGGGTTGGTATTCTGGAAGGCGGTATCAATTTTGCCACGATCGTCTTTGTGCTTGGCGGCATTTTCATCATGTATACTGCGGTCAAGGAAATCGGCCATATGCTGACGATTGAGCATCTGGATGAAGATGTCAGCGGGCGTCGCGGCAAATCGGCCCTGCAAGTAATTGTATTCATCGTCATGATGAACCTGATCTTCAGCTTTGACTCGATCCTGTCCGCTCTGGCCATTACCGATGTCTTTCCGATCCTTGCCACCGCCATCTTGTTGTCAGGTCTGGCCATGGTTCTTTTGGCCGACGGGGTCACAAAATTTCTGGAAAAGAACCGCATGTATGAGGTTCTGGGCCTGTTCATATTGCTGATTGTCGGCGTGGTCTTGCTGGGCGAGGCGGGCCCGGCTGCGGCCCATGCGGCGAATGATGACGCGTTGCAGATCCTTATTTTCGGATATGAACTTCTGCCAATGTCCAAAACGACCTTTTATTTCTCCGTGGTCGTGCTGGTTTTGGTTGAAGTTGTGCAATCCGGCTACAGCCGCAAATTGGCCGCCGAACGCGCCAGCCACAAGCTATGAATTGGTAAATGGCGGGCAAATGACTATGTTGACTGCACAAAACGGGTGGAACGCGTGTGTCTGAGACAGGGTTGCAAAAACTGGCCTATCTGTGCCTGAGCCTCTTGATGTTATATGTCATTCTGGGGGCTGGCTGATATGGCGCAAAGATTTGGTGGCGAATTCAGCCCCGATCCGCAAGGCGGGCCAACCCCAAATCCAGCATTGGGCCAACGCCGCACGCGCGCGGGTTTCCGGGTCAATCTGCTGTTCTTGTTGCCGCTGCCGTTGATCTGGAAAGCCTTTACCGGCACGCCCATCCAAATGGCATCCTATCTCGGCGCTTTGGCCCTGATGTTGCTGGCCGCCTGGCTGACGCGTGAGGGCCTGCAAGCCGAAGACGCGTTTCATGCCCGCAAGGTCGCACGCCGCCCGGCCCTGCCGCGCAAGATACTGGGTGCGGTAGCCTTGGCGTTGGGCCTGGGCCTGACCGGGCTGGCGGGCCACGGCGCGTTGGCCGCTGGCATTTTCGCCCTGCTTGGGCTGGGACTGCATTTGGCAGCCTTTGGCCTGGACCCGCTTAGGGGCAAAGGGGTCGAGGGAATTGATGCCTTTCAGCAAGACCGCGTGGCACGTGCTGTCGATGAGGCCGAGGCGCATCTAGGCGCCATGGCCACCCATATTGACGCTCTGCGCGACCGCAAGCTTGAGGCGCGGTTGGAAAGTTTCGCGGCAACGGCGCGTGAGATGTTTCGCATCGTCGAAGAAGACCCGCGCGATCTGACCGCTTCACGGCGCTATCTGGGCGTCTACCTGCTGGGTGCGCGCGATGCGACGATCAAATTTGCGGACCTGTTTCAACGCACCCGCGACGAGCCGGCGCGCACTGAATATCTGACGCTGCTGGATGATCTTGAACAAAGCTTTGCAGCCAGATCGAAAAAACTGTTGCTGGACGACAAGACCGACCTTGATGTTGAAATTGAGGTCCTACGCGAAAGGCTGGCCCGTGAAGGCGTGGCCCGCCGCCAATGAGCCTGGAGGGGACAAGATAATGAGTACCGAAATACGCGCTGCCGCTGAAAAGAGCCTGGCGGAACTGGAAAGCGTCACCGCTGTCACATTGGCCGAGCCCTCGACCGCTCTGGTGCCGCTGGCAGAAGCCGACGCGCCGGTTGCAGCCGAAATCCGCAAACGGATGGATGAGCTGGACATGGGCAATACCGGCTCGATCATCAGCTTTGGCTCTGCCGCGCAGACCGAGTTGCAGGAAATCAGCCAGGCGATGTTGCAAGACGTGCGCAACAAGGATGTCGGCCCCGCCGGCGACAGCCTGCGGGAAATCGTGACCACAATTCGTGGCTTTTCAATCAGCGAGCTGGACGTGCGCCGCAAGCGCAGCTGGTGGGAAAAACTGCTGGGGCGCGCCGCACCCTTTGCCAATTTCGTGGCCCGGTTTGAAACCGTTCAGGGCCAGATCGACCAGGTCACGTCCAACCTGCTGACCCATGAACACCGCTTGCTCAAGGACATTAAGTCCCTGGACAAACTCTATGAAAAGACTCTCGATTTTTACGATGAGCTGGCACTTTACATCACCGCCGGTGAAGAAAAAATCGCCGCGCTGGATGCGACTGACATCCCGACGCTTGTCAAAGCCGTTGAGAATGCGCCCGAAAACGAGGCCGTGTTGCGCGCCCAGGAATTGCGCGACTTGCGCGCCGCGCGCGACGATCTGGAACGGCGCGTTCACGATCTGAAACTGACCCGTCAGGTAACCATGCAATCCCTGCCGTCGATCCGGTTGGTGCAGGAAAACGACAAATCGCTGGTCACCAAGATCAATTCCACCCTGGTCAACACAGTGCCACTTTGGGAAACCCAGCTTGCCCAGGCCGTGACCATCCAGCGCTCTGCCGAAGCGGCCGCGGCGGTCAAGGAAGCCAATGACCTGACCAATGAATTGTTGACCTCCAACGCCAAGAACCTGCGCACCGCGAACAAGACGATCCGAGAGGAAATGGAGCGTGGCATTTTCGACATTGAAGCCGTCAAGACGGCCAATGCCGAATTGATCGCGACGATCGAGGAAAGTCTTTCCATTGCCGACGAGGGCAAGCGCAAGCGGGCCGAGGCAGAGCAAGAGTTGATCAAGATGGAAGGCGAATTGCGCGATACGCTGGCCAGCGCCAAGGCACGCGGCGACAAGACCGGCGAAACGCTCGGCACCGCCGTGCCAAAAGGCTGAACGCTTGCGCGGGGGTTGGGGCAAAACTGCACTGAAATGTGCAACCCTTTCGGCAGGTATTGGCCTGGCCGCCTGCGTTCCCACGACCGTTGTCGGGCCCGGTGCCACCATCGGCGCGGCCAGCCTGGCCGTGCCCCCGATGCCACTGCCTCCCGAAAGCCTGGAGCTGACCGCCTATTACGAACGTGTGCAAGAGGGCCTGATCGCGCGTGGTCTCATGCGGGTGGATGGGGGTGGCCCTGACACGCCGTTCACAACCCGCAACCTGATCGATAATTTCATTAACATCGCGTTGTTTGATGAGTTTACAAGCCGCGGAGATGCTCTGGTGCAGGGCGCGAATGAGGCGGTATTGCACCGGTGGCGCACGCCGGTGCGCGTCGGCGTCACCTTTGGTCCGACGGTGCCCGTTGAAAAACAACGCAAGGATGTGGCTGATATTGAGGCCTATGTCGCGCGCCTGTCACGGATAACCGGACATCCGATGCGGGTGGTCAGAAGCGGGGCAAATTTCAACATCTTTGTTGTGAATGAGGCCGAACGGCGCGCCCTTGGGCCCCGCCTGCGGCAAATTTTTCCGGGCATTCCACCAACGCAGTTGAACGCGGTCACCAACATGCCGCGGTCTGATTTTTGCCTGGTCTTTGCCAGCGCACCATTGAATACAGGCACCTATACGCAGGCCGTGGCCGTCATTCGCGCCGAACACCCTGACGAATTGCGCCTGTCATGCGTGCATGAAGAGATCGCTCAGGGTTTGGGGCTGCCCAATGACAGCCCCTATGCGCGCCCGTCCATCTTTAATGACGATGAAGAATTTGCCCGGCTGACGACACAAGATGAAATGATGCTGGCCATACTTTACGACGCGCGGCTGCAACCTGGCATGAACCTGGAACAAGCACGCGCCGCCGCTGCCATCGTGGCGGCGGAATTGACAGGGCGAAAGCCGCTGGTGAATTAGGATTAGGAGGTAAGTGAATGGGTATTCTGGATTTTCTGACGGGTGAGTTTATCGACGTCATCCACTGGGTCGACGACACCCGGGATACGATGGTCTGGCGATTTGAGCGTGAAGACCACGAAATCAAATATGGTGCCAAGCTGACCGTCCGCGAGGGTCAGGCCGCGGTCTTTGTGCATGAGGGCCAATTGGCCGATGTTTTCTCACCGGGTCTGTATATGTTGGAAACCAACAACATGCCGATCCTGACGACGTTGAACAGCTGGGATCATGGGTTCAAGAGCCCGTTCAAATCCGAGGTGTATTTCGTCAATACGACGCGGTTCTCCGATCTCAAATGGGGCACCAAGAACCCGATCATTGCGCGTGACCCCGAATTTGGCCCGGTGCGCATTCGCGCCTTTGGCACCTATAGTGTCCGCGTCACCGACCCCGGCCTGTTTCTGACGGAAATCGTGGGCACCGATGGTGAATTCACCATGGACGAAATCAGTTATCAAATCCGCAATATCATTGTGCAGGCGTTTTCGCAGGTTGTTGCCAGCAGCAACATTCCAGTGCTGGACATGGCCGCGAATTCTGCGGATCTGGGCGGTCTCGTGGCGCGTGCCATTGAGGCAACAATCGCGCAATATGGTCTAGGATTGCCCGAATTATATATCGAAAACATAAGCTTGCCCAAAGCAGTTGAGGCCGCGCTGGACAAACGCACTTCGATGGGCATCGTCGGCGACCTGAGCCAGTTCATGCAATATTCCGCCGCCGAAGCCCTGGGCCAGCCCGCAAGCGCCGCCGGTGGCGCAATGGGAGCAGGCGTCGGCGCGGGTTTGGGCATGGCCATGGCCGGTCAGGTGATGGGCCAGCCAGGCCCATGGGGGCCGCGCCCGGCACCGCAGGCCGCGCCAATGGCCCCACCGCCACCGCCGCCCGTGGTTGACGCTGTGTGGCACATTGCCGAGGCCGGCAAGACAGACGGGCCATTCAGCCGCGCGTCGATGGGGCGCATGGTATCCCAGGGCCGCCTGGGGCGCGAAACCATGGTCTGGACAGCCGGTCAGGACGGTTGGAAACCCGCCGGTGAAGTGACCTCGCTGGCGCAGCTTTTCACCGTAATGCCACCACCGCCGCCACCCGCCTGAGCAAATATCCTGAAGGTGACCTGACCCATGAGCGCAGAAATGCCCGACGAACAGACGGTCCGTTTCGGCTGCGAGGCCTGCGGTGCAGACCTGCGGTTTTCGCCTGAAACCGGCAATCTGATTTGTGATTATTGCGGGTTTCAAAGCCCGCTGACAGAGGCTGCGCCGGCGCGCACGGGCCTGGTTGAACTTGATTTGCAGACCGGGCTGCGCGACGCCCTGCCGTTGGCCGAGACGCACGAAGTGCGGATCACGACCTGCCAGAATTGTGCGGCTCAGGTCGAGTTCACCTCTGCCAATCACGCCACCGAATGTCCGTTTTGCGCAACACCTCTGGTCACCGACACGGGCATTATGCGCAATATCAAACCCAAGGGTGTCTTGCCCTTCGGTTTGACCCAGGATCAGGCACGCGACGCCATGACCCAATGGCTGGGGCGATTGTGGTTCGCACCCAACGGATTGCAAAAATACGCCCGCAAAGGACGCCGGCTGCGCGGTGTCTACGTGCCCTACTGGACTTTTGATGCCGACACCCGCAGCGCCTATCGCGGTGAACGCGGCACAGTCTATTACGAGACCCGAATGGTCATGCGGGACGGCAAGCGCGTCGAGAAGCGGGTGCAAAAGGTGCGCTGGCGGCCCAAATCGGGCCAGGTCGCGCGGTGGTTCGATGACGTGCTGGTTCTGGCCTCTGCCTCTTTGCCCAAGCGGTTTACCGACGCGTTGGAACCCTGGGATCTGGCCGAACTAGAGCCATACCAGCCCGAATATCTGGCCGGCTTTCAGGCCGAGGGATACAGTGTATCGCTGGAACAAGGCTTTGAAGAAGCAAAACAAAAAATGGATGCAGTCATCCGGCGCGATGTAAAATTCGACATCGGCGGAGACAGGCAACGCATCCACGATGTCTCAACAAAGATGAGCGATTTGACGTTCAAACACGTCCTGCTGCCAGTCTGGATTGCCGCCTACAAGTATCGCGGCAAGACCTACCGTTTTGTCGTCAACGGGCGCAGTGGGCAGGTCAAGGGCGAACGTCCCTGGTCTTGGGTCAAGATCCTGGTCGCCGCGCTGTTGCTGGCAATTTTTGCAGCTGCCCTGGGCTATCTGGCGGCCATCAGCGAGGCCGGATGAATGCATGAGCAAGCCGACACTTTGGACGACTTGCTTGGTGCACGGTTCTCCTGCCGCGCTTTTTTGCAAAATGACATAGCGGATGCGACGCTGCGCGAAATCGTCACCTCAGCAGGCAAGGCGCCAAGCTGGTGCAATGCGCAACCCTGGAGCGTGATCCTCACCAAAGGTGCTGCCACACGGAAATTGTGCGCTCTGCTGCGGGCCGCCCATGCCAGCAACCACGATCCCGCGCCGGACTTCGACTGGCCGGTGGGATATTCGGGCGCCTATCTGGACCGTCGGCGCGCTGTCGGGTGGCAATTGTATAACGCGGTCGGCGTGCAAAAGGGCGACCGTGAAGGTGCCGCCCGCCAATCGGCGCGCAATTTCGTGATGTTTGACGCCCCCCATGTGGCCATCGTTCATTGCCCGGCCGAACTGGGCAGCTACGGCGCGATCGATTGCGGCGGGTTCATCACCACATTTTGTCTGGCCGCTCAGGCCCGCGGTCTCGCCACCATTCCGCAGGCCGCACCGACGGCCTATTGCCCGCAAATCCGCGACCATTTCAATCTGCCCGCGGATCGTCGTATTGTTTGCGCAATAGCACTGGGCCAACCAGATCTGACACATGCCGCAAATTCCTTTCGCGCCCCTCGCGCGCCCTTGGAAGAAATCTGCGACATCGTCGACTAGCCCGGTTGCAGGGGCTTGAGTGCAGCCGATGTTATCGCTAACACATGCCCAAACCGGAGGATGCCAGATGATTTTATGTTGCGGCGAGAGCCTGATCGACATGCTGCCCCGCAAGACCGAAGCGGGCGAGGATGCCTTTGCGCCCTACCCCGGCGGCGCGGTGTTCAACACCGCCATTGCGCTGGGGCGTCTGGGCAGCAAAACCGGCTTTTTCAGTGGCATTTCCGATGACCTGTTCGGCCAGATCCTGATGGATGCGCTGCGGGCAAGCAACGTCGACACCAGCCTGGCAGAACGCAGCGACCGCCCCACGACTCTTGCCTTTGTGCGTCTGATCGAAGGCCAGGCCAGCTACGCCTTTTACGATGAACAGACAGCGGGGCGCATGTTGGATGCCGCCCGCCTGCCGGCGGTTACCGACGAAACCAAGGCGCTGTTTTTTGGCGGCATTTCCCTTGTCGCAGAACCCGCCGCAATTGCCTATGAAACACTGATGCTTCGCGAAGCGCCGGCCCGCGTGTGCATGATTGACCCAAATATCCGCCCAGGCTTCATCCGCGATGAACCGCGCTATCGCGCGCGCGTCACCGGCATGATTGAACAGGCCGACATCATCAAGGTTTCGGACGAGGACATGGAATGGCTGTATGGCGCAGGCTCTGCCCAGGACCACGCGGCACAGATGTTGTCAGGGAACACCAAGCTGGTCTGCGTCACCGAAGGCGCCAAAGGGGTCACCGGATACACCCGCAAGGGCCAGGTTTTTGCCCCCGCTCACAAAGCCCGGGTTGTTGACACGGTGGGCGCTGGCGACACGTTCAATGCGGGGCTTTTGCATGGGCTAGAGCAGCGTGGTTGCCTGAACAAAGGCGCGTTGCAGGCCATGGGCGACGACGATTTGATGTTCGCGCTCGACATGGGGGCACGCGCGGCCTCGGTCACTGTTGCGCGCGCAGGCGCGAACCCGCCCTGGCACCATGAGCTGCCCTGATGCGCGCCTTGGTGCAGCGCGTCACGCAGGCGCGCGTTGATGTGCGCGGCCAAACGATTGGGCGGATCGACACCGGCCTGCTGATCCTGGTCTGCGGCATGCCCGAGGATGACGCAATTGTGGCGCAAAAGCTGGCCACCAAGATTGCAAAACTGCGCATATTCTCTGATGAAAACGGCAAGATGAACCGCTCATTGCTGGATCAGGGCGGCGCGGCACTTGTCGTCAGCCAATTCACCCTTGCCGCTGATACAAGCCGCGGCAACAGGCCAGGGTTTTCGGCCGCCGCGACGCCCGAGCACGGCCGATCCTTGTACGAGGATTTTGCCAAGAGCCTGCACGATCAGGGCATCACTGTGCAGACAGGTGAGTTCGGCGCGGATATGGCCGTGTCGTTGGTCAATGATGGGCCTGTGACCATTTGGCTCGACACCGCCACCGCTGGCTAGTCTTCCAGATTTAGCCAGGCCAGCTGCCGTTCGGTCAGTTTGACGCCGAGCGCTGGCAATGTGGTTGCCAACTCGCCGGGGCCGCGCGGGCCGATGACGGCAAACGACGGAAAGCTCTGTGCCAGAACCCAGGCGGTCGCGATGTTGTGCATGGTGACGCCCATGTCGCGGGCCAGTTTCTCGGCCCGGTTGCGCCGCTCTTGGTTGGCAGCCGAGCCAAAGCAACGCTCTGGCCCCACGTCGGCGGGCAATCTGTCGCGCAACTCTTGCGGCAGGAAATAGCCCCGAGCCTGCGACGACCAGGAAATATGTGCGAAGCTCTGTTTTCTCAAAAATTTCAGCATTTCCGGCGTGTTAGAGGTGATGCACCCAGGCCAGATTTCGCGCTCCATCACGGCAAGCGACAAGTTGTTGTTGAGAAACCGAAAGGGCTCCAACCCATTTGCCTTGGCATATTCATTGGCCTGAGCTATGCGCGCGGGCGTCCAGTTTGACCCACCAAACACGCCAATCTTGCCTGCCTGCCGCATCTGGTTGAGCGCATCAACAAACTCGGCCACCGGCACATCCGGGTTGTCACGATGCATGATATAAATCGGTGCATGCCCAAGCCCCAGACGTTCCAGCGACATATCCAGTTGGGTTTCCAAAGCGCGCGGGGTGCAATAGGGTGAGTGCCCACCCTTGGCGATCACCACCACGTCGCGCTGAACACCGCGAGCCTTGATCCAATCGCCCAAAACCTGTTCATGCAGACCGCCGCCATAGACAAAGGCGGTGTCAAAACAGGTGCCGCCGGCCTCAAGGAAGGCGTCCCAGACCACCGCGCCCTGCGCCAGGGTATCGCGATTGTCACAGCCCATGATCAGCTGCGAAACCCGGCGATCCAGCCCATCGACCTTGACCCCGTGAATGCGCGGCGCCTCCGGCGGCAGCACCCCGGCAATTGCCCTGTTGGCCGTCGTTGTTTCATGGGCCAGTCGGTATCCGACCTGATGGCGCCAATCCTCCAGATTGAGGGCGATACCGATGCTGTCGCCATGACCAACGGCAGGAAAAGGCGCTGTGGTCTCACCCGAGGCGATGGCCACCGAGGCGGCTTGTGCCTCAAAGGTAAAAAGGTGCTCGCGATGTTCCAGAAATTCCGTCCGGCTTTCGTCGCCCACCTGAACCACCAGCGCCGCATCTGACGGCCCGGCATTGCGCCCCGGCGTCCAGGGATCGAGCAATCGGACCGCGCCCTTGGTGCCGGTGATGACCGCCGAATTTTCCATCTCCTGGGCAATGGCGACCGCAACATTTGCGGTGATGCCCAGATCGAACAGCAGCACCGCACGGGCAAGTTGATCCACACCAGAGGCCGCCATGACACCCAAACCTTTCAGGCTCAACGGGTCAGCATAATCGCGGCCCAATGCAGCGCCCGCCACCAGCCGCGCCAGCGATACCGGATAGCCGCCAACATCCAGAATGGCCCCGCCCGCCAACGCCGGATCATAAAGTCGCGAGGCCGGATCATAGGGCGCGTTGAACCCAAATTGTGCTGTGATGTGAGTGACTTGGCCGATTTCACCCGAGGCGATGATTTCCAGCAGACGGGCAATTTGAGGGTGAAGCCGATACATATAGGCTTCCATGAAAAAGACATTGCATTGCGCGGCCACCTCGACCAGCATCTGCACTTCTGCCGCGCATAGCGCCGCCGGTTTTTCGACCAGAACATGCTTGCCGGCCCGCATGGCCGCCACGGCTTGTTCGGCGTGAAAGGGATGGGGCGTCGAAATATAGATCGCGTCCACTTGGGTGCTGGCAAGCAAGCCAGCATAGGTAGAAAAACGCAAATCATCGGCAATGGCATAGCGCGCGCCGAAACAGTCGCGGCGTTCGGCAAAACGGCTGGCAATCGCCACGATTTGCCCGGCCGTTGCCTCGGCCATGCCATCGGCAAAGTTATGGGCGATGGTGCCCGGCCCCAATATACCCCATCTGATCGGTGTCATATCCGCCCTTCCTGTCTGATGCCCCCAAAGAAACAGAGTGGCACGAAGGTGGCAAGGCAAACGACATTGGCCATTTGGCCAACAAAAAAGGGCGCCTGACTTGCAAGCGCCCCTTTGCCGGATTGGCTGGCCTGTCAGATCCGCAGGAAAGACTGTGCGATGCGCGGGATCAATCCACTGAACACCAAAGGCGCGTCGGTCGCGGCCAGGCAGATGCAATCTTCGCCCTCTTCGGCCACCGGCACGTGTTCAAGATCTTCGTCACCAATTTCCACATCGCCACGCCCAAAGCGGGACACATGATCCTTGAACGCGCCCTGCAACACCAGGGTCAGTTCCAACCCTTTGTGGCCGTGATCTGGCACCCGGCTGCCGGCCGGAATGTACAAAAGGCGCGCCTTGGCACCTGATGCAGTTGGCACCAGCGCCTGTTTGATCCCGCCGCCCATGGCACGCCATTTGACCGCCTCTGGGCCTCCGCCGACATAATCGGCCAATGGCGCGGGAAAAACGCCGCTCGATTTCGGCGCGGGCGCGGATTGCGCCTTCTCTTCGTCGTCCATTTCGATCAACGCCATAGTCGCGGCCAAGGCCGTATCACTGATTTCAACCTCTTCAAGGTCTTCCATCAGGGCCCCGCCCAACGCATCCAGGCTGGACAGTTCCGCCCGGCAGGTATCGCATAATGACGCGTGGGTTGCCACGACCAGCGAATAGGCTTCGGGCAGGGTGCCGGCCGCATAGGCCGCCATGATTTCCTGAGGAAGGTGGTGTTTTATATCTGTTTGCATTTCAATCACATAAGCTCATGGCGCAATCGTTCCAGCCCCAACCGGATGCGCGATTTGATGGTGCCAAGAGGAAGCCCGGTAAAATCCGCGATCTCGCTGTGCGACAGATCGCCAAAATAGGCTTTCTCGATGATGTCCCGTTGGTTCTCCGGCAGCCTCGCGACCGCTTTTCTCAGCAATTCCTGCTCTTGCGTGGCCGCCGTCATCTCTTCCGGGCTGTCCACATGGTCCGGGCCCCAGTTCAATTCTTCCGGCTCCGGACGCCGTTCCTTGCGTATCGCGTCGATCCGCTTGTTTCGAAGTATCGTGAATATCCAGGTCGAGGCGGTCGCCATCTTGGGGTCGAACAACTCGGCCTTGCGCCAGACCTGCGCCATGGCCTCCTGCATCACATCCTCGGCCTGAGCGGGCGAAGTGCCGGATTTCATCAGAAATGCTTTCGCCCGTGGCGCAAAATGACTGAACAGCTTGGAAAAGCTGTTCACGTCGCGCTGGGTTTGCACCTTGATCAGGCATTCCGTCCATGGATCTACATCCGTTGTTTCACTCATGTCGCGCGCAATCCGCTTTGTTGCCAAATGTTTTCGCCCCGCCCCGGGGGGCCGCGTTTGCATCATTGTGGCGGTTTGTTCTGCAACTGTCATGCGGTGAATACGGGTCCGCGGCCCAATCGGATCACAAAGTCAGAATATTTTTTTGATTTGATCCGTTTGCAGATGTGGCGCGTAGAGAATGCACAACCAACAGGAGACATGACTTTGCCTTTCGAATTTTCAACCGCTTCACGCATCGCAATAGTAGGTTCGGGCGCGGCCGGTCTTGCAGCGGCTTATGAATTGTCTCCTCATTTTCAGGTCACTTTGTTCGAAGCAGATGCGCGCCTTGGCGGCCATGCCCGCACTGTGATGGCCGGGCCCAATCGTGACGTGCCAGTTGATACCGGCTTTATCGTATTCAATGATCCAAACTACCCGCATCTGACCAAGATGTTTAATGCCTTGGACGTGCCGATTGCCAATTCAAACATGGGATTTGCCGCCTCGATCGGTGGCGGCCAGTTTGAATATGGGCTGCAATCGGTGCGCTCGGCGCTGGCGCAAAAACGCAATGCGATGAACCCGAAATTCCTGCGCATGTTGCTGGACATCACGAAATTCTTCCGCGAGGCCGAAAACGCCGCCCATGACCCCACGATGACGGTCGCGGAATTTCTGGACCGGCTGAATATGGGTGAATGGTTCCGCAACTACTATCTGTTGCCGATTTCCGGGGCGATCTGGTCATCTACGCCCGAGCAAATGGCCCATTTCCCGGCCAAATCCCTGGTCCAGTTCTTTCGGAACCACTCCTTGTTGTCGGCCAGAGGTCATCAGTGGCGCACAGTAGATGGCGGCTCGATTGAATACGTTACCCGCATTGCGTCCGCGATCGAAAAAGCAGGCGGCATCATCAACATGAACGCGCCGGTTGAAACGATCCGGCGCTCAAATGAAGGTGTGTCGGTGCGCGTGCGCGGCGCCTGGCAGGAGTTTGACCAGGTGATCCTGGCGTCCCATGCCGATCAGAGCCTGTCGATGGTAGAGGCCCCGAGCGCGGCGGAAAACGAGATCCTGGGCTGCTTTGGGTTTCAGGACAATACCGCCGTTTTGCATGCTGATGCCACGATGATGCCGCAACGTCGCGCCGCCTGGGCATCCTGGGTGTTTCGCACCGAGGACATGCGGCCTGCGCCGAAGATCAGCCTGACCTATTGGATGAATTCGCTGCAGAACATCCCCGACAATACGCCGATGTTCCTGTCATTGAACCCCAATCGCGACATCGACGAAACGCTGGTCTATGATCGCGCCGAATTCCGGCACCCCGTCTTTGACGGTCGCGCCATCCATGCCCAACCGCGCCTTGCCGAATTGCAAGGGCAGAACAACACCTGGTATTGCGGCGCCTGGACGCGTTGGGGATTTCACGAAGACGCCTACGGGTCGGGCGTCGAAGTGGCGCGGCAATTGCGCGACCAATTGCTGGCCAATGCCCACCCGGTCGCGGCAGAGTAACCCATGCAATTATTGCGCGCCTCAACCTATCATCGCCGCAAAGCGGGACCGACGAACGGGTTTCGCTATACGGTCGATTACGTGTTGACCGAGCCAGAGCAAGAGCACCCGATGCCCTGGCTCATGTCGCGCAACCGCCGCAACCTGACAGCTCTGTGGGACAACGATCATGGGGGCGTGCGCGGCAACGGCACTGGGGCCACCTGGGTGCGCGAGGTTCTGGCCGCTCGTGGGCTGGATCAGTTGGCCGGGTGCCGCGTGTTGTTGTTGGCCCAGCCCCGCGTTCTGGGCTTTGTATTCAACCCTGTCAGCTTTTGGCTGATCTTGGATGGCGATGAAAACCTGCGCGCCTTTATCGCCGAGGTGAACAACACGATGGGCGACCGCCATTCCTATCTGTGTCACCACCCGGATTTGCGCCCCATCGGCCCCAAGGATGCGATGCGCGCGCAAAAGGTGTTTCATGTCTCACCCTTCCAAAAGATTGCGGGCGACTACACTTTCAACATCTCTTTGACGCCCCAGGCATTCTCGGTGCGCATTGATCTGACCCATGAGGGCGGCGGCTTTTTGGCCACGCTCACCGGCAAACGCCAGCCACTCACATCCGCATCGATATTGTATTCAGTGGCGCGTCGGCCCCTGGGCTCGTTGCGGGTTGTGGCGCTGATCCACTGGCAAGCTATAAAACTGCTGGCCAAGGGCGCGCCCTTTCGCAAACGCCCGACACCACCTGCGCAAGAGGTGTCCTCATGATCTTGCCGCGTTACGCGCTGTTTGCCTCGGTGCTGGCCGCGGCCGGCTTGCCCATCTATATCCACGCGCCCAAAGTCTATGTCGATGACTATGGCATCGGGTTGGCAGAGATCGGGTTTGTGCTGTTGGCACTGCGCCTCATAGATGTGGTGCAAGACCCGTTTCTTGGCCGATTGGCAGGCATTCTGGGCGAAAAGGCCCGCATCAATGCAGCCCTTTTGGCGGGTTTCGGCATGGCGCTGGGGATGTTGGGCCTGTTCTACGTGACCCCACCGATTGCACCGATCTGGTGGATGGCCATCTGTCTGGCCTTATTGTTCAGTTGCTTTTCGTTTTTGACGATCCTGTTTTATGCGCGCGGCGTCGCGCAGGGCACTTCCATGGGCCCGCGCGGCCATCTGCGGCTGGCCGGTTGGCGTGAAACCGGCGCTTTGCTGGGTGTGTCGCTTGCCACCATGGCACCCTTCGTCCTGGGCACTGCCGAGGCACCGGGATATGGGGCGTTTGCCTTGATTTTCGCCGTCTTGGTGCTGGTGGCATCTTTCCTGATGCGTCCGGTCTGGCCAGGGCCCATGGTGCGCATGTCCGGCGGCTTTGCCAATCTGTTGCAAGACACGGGCATCCGCCGGTTGCTCTTGATTGCGGTGGTCAATTCAGCACCGGTGGCGATGACATCAACCCTGTTCTTGTTCTTTGTGGAATATCGTCTGGGCGCCCCCGAGATGGCCGGGCCCTTGCTGCTGGGGTTCTTTCTGGCCGCAGCCCTAGCCGCGCCAATCTGGAGCAAACTGGCCGCGCGCAGCTCGGAAGTGGCGATGATCGCCACAGGTATGGGTTTGTCGATGTTGGCTTTCATCTGGGCCTATACCCTGGGCACTGGTGATGTCGTCGCATTCGCCGTTATTTGCCTGTTGTCCGGAGCGGCCCTGGGCGCCGACATGACCTTGCTGCCCGCCTTGTATGCGCGTCGCATCGCCGAGGTCGGAGCCGTTGAATCCGACGCTTTCGGGTTGTGGAATTTTGCCTCAAAACTGACTTTGGCGCTGGCTGCGGCATTTGTCTTGCCATTGCTGGAATGGTCCGGGTTCAGGGCGGGGGCGACAAATGACGCGAACGCCCTACATCAACTTTCGCTTCTCTACGCATTGGTCCCAACGGTGCTCAAGGCACTGGCACTGGGCCTGTTGTTCACCCGTCAAAACGCAAAGGTGTTGGCATGACCTTCTCTTGGAGCTATTTTTTGTTTGGCATCGCGCTGATGAGCGCGCTCATCTGGGCCAAGACCCAAAGGCTGGCCTTTCGGGCGCAAACGCCTGAGGGCTACGAGACGACCCTACCGCAGGCCGAAATAACCTCGGCCCTTAACGGGCCGATGGATGCCGAGGGCATGATATTCGATTTCCGTGGGCGGATGACCTCGCGCTTCACCGCACGCATGGATGCCAAATGGCAGGGCAACAAGGGCGTGATGGACGAGTTCTTCAGCTATTCAACCGGCCGCGACCAGGCCCGACAATGGCGCATCACCGTCAGCAATGATGGCACATTCATCGCCGAGGCCGATGACATTATCGGTGTCGCGCAAGGCGTGCAAAGTGGGGCGACGCTGCGGATGAAATACCGCATTCGCTTGCCACATGAAGCCGGTGGCCATGTGTTGGATGTGATCGACTGGATGTATCTGGTCGAAAACGGCTCGATCCTGAACCGTTCGGAATTTCGAAAATTCGGCATCAAGGTCGCCGAATTGTTTGCAACTTTCCGCCCCGCACCCGAGCGCGCATGAGCCCGCCAAAAACATATTGGCTGATTGGGGCCAGCGAAGGCCTGGGTCGCGCCCTAGCGCACCGCCTGGCGCACGAAGGCATCCAAACGGTGCTAAGCGCACGCAACGCGGACCGCCTGCATGAATTGGCCAGTGAATTGCCCGGCACACATTCGGTTGTGGCCATGGATGTGACCGAGGCGCAGGCGGTGAAACAGGCCGCGCAAAAATTGCCCGCGCTGGATGGGGTGATCTATTTGGCGGGTTCTTACGACCCGATGAACGCGCTGAACTATGACGGCGAACGCGCCGCACTTGTGGCGCAAGTGAACTTCGTCGGTGCGCTGCGCAGCCTGTCGGCGGTCGTGCCCGATTTCGTACGCCGCGACAAAGGTCATGTCGTCATCATCGGATCGCTTGCGGGCTTTCGCGGACTGCCCAATTCCATCGGTTATGGCGCATCCAAGGCCGGTCTGATGCATCTGGCAGAGAACCTGCGCGCCGAACTGGCGCGCACGGGGGTCAAGGTGCAACTGATCAACCCGGGCTTCATCAAGACGCGGCTGACCGAGTTGAACGATTTCCAGATGCCCCAGATCATGGAACCCGAGGATGCCGCTGACCGCGTTTGGCGCGCGATGCAATCCCGCCGGTTCGCCACCAGCTTTCCCGCACCTTTCGCCTGGTTTTTCCGGCTATCGCGGTTTGTGCCGCAATGGCTCTATGATCGTCTGTTCAAGCCGCCGTCGGCTTAGGTAAAGGCAGCCAGTTTTTCAGCCGGTTCCGCGCACAAGGCCAACGCGTCGGCCAAATCCAGCGACTTGTCCAGCAAGGGCTGACCGGCAGCCGCCCCGTCGACATGGGGGACGTATTTCAGACGGGACAGATTGTCGGCTGTATTTGCCAGGCCGCGCGCCACCATGGGGGCCGACACGATCCCCCCCAAACGCGAAATCAGCGCCATGGAGTTTTCGGCCTCGTTCAGATCGGCGTCAATATCTGCCACCATGACGGCCGCCAGCGGATCAGAGGCAAAATGGCGCAAGAAATCTGCTGGTTCAAAAGTGCTCGGCGTGCTCCAGCCATGGCTGACAACGCGGCCCTGATAAACATCCACCGCAAGGACAATCTGATCGGGAAAGCGTTTGGCAGCCTGATGCACCAGATTTGGTTGCAGCACCCCGATGGTGCCCAGCACCACGCGTGCCGCGCCGCGCGCGATCCAGTTTTCAATCTGTTCCATCGTCCGGATGCCGCCGGCCACCTGAACTTGCAGGCCCGCATACAAGATGATCTCTTCGATCAGCACGCAATTGTCCCCATCTCCGGCCACTGCATCGAGATCTGTGACATGCAACCAGTTTGCGCCCTGCCGGGCATAGGTCTTGGCAACTTGGACCGGGTCCAAATTCCAGACCGTGGCCTGCGACAAACGCCCACGGTTCAGGCTTACAGGTTTGCCGTTTTGCAATTCCAGAATTGGGTAAAAATCCATGGGCGCGCACCTTTTCTGATCTGGTGTTGATGCTCCGACGATTCCCGTTCCCCAAGCGCACGATAGCACATCGCTGGGGTTTGCCCAAACCAAGTCGCGCCTACAGGGGCTCGATCAGTTCCGGGCCATGGGCGCGGTTTGAATTGACCGCCCGATCTACCCGGTGAAAACTCAGCGTGTCTGGCGGGGCCGCTGTCATCAAGGCGGCCGCGCCGTGGCCTTCTTCACCCAACCATTTGCCCCAATCGCCGGGTTCAAGGATCACCGGCATGCGCTTGTGAATCTGCGCCATCCGCGCATTTGCCGCGGTGGTCACAATGGCACAGGTCGCCAGGACCGATTGATCTGCGGGGTTTTGCCAATCCTGCCAAATGCCGGCGAATGCAAGAGGCGCGCCATCCTGGCGCCAGATATACCACGGCAGGCGGGCGTCGTTTTCATCCTTGGTCCATTCATAAAATCCGCTTGCCGGGATGATGCAGCGTCGTTCGCGGCAGGCCGATTTGAATGCCGGTTTCTCGGCGATTGTTTCGGCACGCGCATTGATCAATAGCGGCCCGTCTGCCGGTTTT
>Ga0316205_10001380_pt1 | contig 31373 bp, 31 predicted proteins | sample 3monthpyrite_MG_FD_204941 | JGI IMG/M metagenome (GOLD analysis project Ga0316205, IMG submission 204941) | Microbial mat bacterial communities from mineral coupon in-situ incubated in ocean water Damariscotta River, Maine, United States -... | ecosystem: Environmental > Aquatic > Marine >...
TATAACGAGTCCAAATTAGAAATTAAAGGACTTTTTTAGGCTTTTTGCATATTTTTACTGTTGTACGAATACCACAATAGTGTGATTCCCACCACAACCAATGGTGCGGAAAGCACCATTCCCATGGTCAACCAATCGAATGCTAAGTAACCAATGTGCGCATCAGGCAAGCGGAAAAACTCAACAAAACCCCTGAATAGACCATAACCCAGCGCGAAGACACCGGAGATGGCCATGATGGGTCTGTCCTTCTTTGCAAACAGCCACAAGATGATAAATAACACGATACCTTCTAATGCGGCTTCATAGAGAGGGGTTGGATGACGAGGAACATTCATTAGTGTCTCGGTGTTCGACTTTGGAAAAATCATTCCCCAGGGTAAATCCGTTGGTTTGCCCCACAATTCACCGTTAATAAAATTACCAATTCGTCCAGCGAATAAACCTATCGGCGTGATAATCGCCATCATGTCGACAATGACAAAATAGCCATGCTTGTAGCGGCGGTTATAAAACCAGATAGCAATCATGCAACCGAGGAAACCACCGTGAAATGACATACCGCCTTTGTGTATCGAAATTAATCGTAGCAGGCCGTCGATGAAAGTCGGTTCATTAACAATGTTGATCATGTCGTAGAACAACAAATAGCCAATACGGCCACCGAGAATCACACCTAATCCCATATAGAACAGCAGGTCATCGACGTGGCTTGATTTTACATTCCAGTTTGTATGGGTTCTCGCCAGGTAGCGAGTAACCCACCAGCCCAGCACGAAGGCAACGAGGTAAGTAATGCCATACCAGTGGATGCCAAATCCAAAGATCTCAAAGGCGACGGTATTAAACTCAACGACAAACGCATCTGCAGGATTCATAATAGGCTGCTCTAATTTAAAAATAGTTGCTAATCAGAGGGACTTTACCATATTCACAGCATCGATGGCGTTTAACAACATGGCTCAAGATCAAAACAAACTCGCGACTTCAACTAGCCCCTATTTACTACAACATGCACACAATCCTGTGGAGTGGTGGCCATGGTGTGATGAGGCGTTGAGCCTGGCGAAAAGCGAAAACAAACTAATTCTATTATCGGTTGGGTATTCCGCTTGTCACTGGTGTCACGTCATGGCGCATGAATCCTTTGAAGATGCTGATACCGCCGCGGCTATGAATCAACGCTATATCAATATAAAAGTTGATCGCGAGGAACGTCCGGACCTGGATAAAATTTATCAAACGGCTCACCAGATCTTGAATCAACGCCCAGGCGGCTGGCCCTTGACCATGTTCCTGACACCCGATGACCACGTTCCTTTTTTCGCAGGGACATACTTCCCGGTTACACAAAAACACGGTATGCCGCCCTTCAAAGAGGTATTAACGCGAGTTGATGATTTTTATCGGGAAAACCCTCAGCAGGTTTTAGAACAAAATGCTTCACTCCAAGAGGCACTTAACAAGCTTGCCGAGACACAACTCACGGAAGTGAGTTTATCAAGTGCACCTCTTGATCAGGCACGTCGCCAACTCGAACAGCAGTTTGATAATGAGCATGCCGGTTTTGGCAAAGCCCCAAAGTTCCCCCACCCTAGTAATTTACAGCGGCTGCTGCGCCACTGGCATGCTACAAAACAAATCGACAACGAAGATGAGCGTGCGTGCGATATGTGTCGCATTACTCTGCACGCGATGGCATCAGGTGGACTCTATGATCAATTGTTCGGTGGCTTTTACCGCTACTCGGTTGATGATCTTTGGATGATCCCGCACTTCGAGAAAATGCTCTATGACAATGGCCCCCTACTCTGCCTTTATAGTCATGCCTATCTTGCCTTTAAAGAAAATGTGTTTGCACGAATCGCAACAGAAACGGCGCAGTGGGTAATGACCGAGATGCAATCACCACAAGGTGGTTACTATTCTACTCTGGATGCCGATTCTGAGGGAGAAGAAGGAAAATTTTATGTCTGGATGCCACAACAAGTGCAGGCGATTTTATCTGAACAAGAGTATTCCATCTTTGCTCCTTTATTTGGTTTAGATCGCGAAGCAAATTTTGGAGGACAGTGGCATTTACATCGTTACACAGCACTGGAAGACATCGCTGAACAACTGGGGATAGATGTTGCAACAAGTCAGGAGCGGCTCGACTCCGCACGCAAGAAACTACTAACAGAAAGAGCGAAGCGCATTCGACCTGGGCGCGATGAAAAGATCCTGACTTCATGGAATGGACTCATGATAAAAGGCATGGCACAGGCTGCCCGTTACCTTGATGCGCCTGACTTTCTTGACTCAGCAGAACGGGCCGTTGAATTTATTCTATCAAACATGTTTGAAGATGGCCGACTGTTTGCTACCCATAAAGATGGTAAATCACACTTAAATGCCTATCTGGATGACTATGCCTTTTTACTGGATGCCCTGCTTGAGCTGCTCCAGACAAACTGGAATGAACGTTATCTAAACTTTGCTATAGAGCTTGCTGATGCCTTGCTTGAACACTTTGAAGATAAACAACAAGGAGGTTTTTACTTTACCGCTAATGACCATGAAAATCTGATCCAACGGCCAAAACCCATGAGTGATGAAGCTATCCCAGCCGGCAATGCCATCGCTGCCTTGGCACTCAATCGACTAGGACAACTTGTTTCAGAACAAAAATATTGTCAGGCCAGTGAACGCACTGTGCAAAATGCCTGGCCCCAATTAAGTCAGGCACCTTATGCCCATGCTGCCATGCTTGATGCCGTAGAAGAACAACTTTACCCGCCGGAGTTAATCATCATAAGAGGAGAACAAGCAGATAAAACAGAATGGAGGTCTGCGCTTAATAAAGACTATGCGCCCAGGCGCCTGGTATTTTTTATTGCGAATGAAACGCTAATTAAACATCCGTCCTTAACAGACAAAGCTGCCGCAAGTTCAGTCACGACCGCTTATGTCTGCAGCAATCATGTCTGCAATCCACCGGTAACATCACTAAAAGATTTACTCTAAGCCTTCTAAGTATTTATTAGTTTATTATTATATTCCTTTGATGTTTTTAATTTTTAACGATCTCACCGTCAAACCACGAGATTGAGTTAAGTTTATGAGGAAAGTCTTACCGCTTCAATTAGCTCTTAATAAATATCCGCTTAATATACGTAGCCATAGTTTTCATTAAAGCGGTGTTTGATTTCATCTACACTTAGCTTGTGATTCTGAGTACCCGCTTGTTCTATCTTGATCGCACCCATCAATGCAGCAATACGACCCGTGGTCTTCCAGTCAAATTCGTTCAACAACCCGTATAACAGACCGCCACGATAGGCATCACCGCAGCCAGTTGGATCGTTAAGCTCTGATGTCTTGGCATTAGGTATTTCAATGCACTCCCCCTCGGTGTAAATGTTCGATCCCTTACCACCACGTGTGACAATAAAGGCATCTACTCTTTTCGCCAGGGCTTCAATTGATTCACCAGTACGCTCCTGAATAAGTTGTGCTTCGTAGTCATTCGCAGCAACCCAGGTAGCCTTATCAATGAAATCAATTAACTCTTCACCATTGAACATGGGCAAGCCTTGTCCCGGATCAAATATAAAAGGGATACCTGCTTCGGCAAACTGGGTAGCATGTTGCAGCATGCCATCTCGACCATCAGGAGAAACCATACCAACCTTAACGCCCTTCGCATCTCGAATATCGTTTTCGTGGGCATTATTCATGGCACCCGGATGAAACGCTGTTATTTGGTTGTCATCCTGATCGGTAGTAATAAATGCCTGGGCAGTGTAAGTATCACTGATTTCTTTTAAGTAGCTGCGATCAATACTGTGCTCATCCATCCATTTTGCATAAGGCGCAAAATCATTACCAACTGTACCCATAGGCAGTGGTTCACCACCAAGCATTTTAAGATTGAAAGCTATGTTACCTGCACAACCACCAAATTCACGACGCATATCTGGCACCAGGAAGGAAACGTTCAGGATATGGACCTTGTCTGGCAAGATGTGATTTTTAAACTGGTCGTGAAAAACCATGATAGTGTCGTAAGCAAATGAACCACAAATCAGTGCAGACATATTATTTCCTCGTTAATTACTAAAGCGATCGTAGGCTACGAAACCCCAGACCAAAAATACATTTACCAGAGAGACAAACACCGCAGCAGATCCCATATCCTTGGCTCGTCCAGCAAGCTTGTGCATTTCATCGCCGATTCTGTCGACTACGGCCTCAACTGCCGAATTTAGCAACTCAACAATCAATACCAAAAGCAGACTGCCGATCAAGAAAATGTACTCAGTGCTCGATTGCCCCAACCAAATTGCAGCCGGGACGAGTACAACAAGTAATGCTACTTCCTGTCGAAAAGCTGACTCATATTTGAAAGCCGCTTTAAATCCTTTCATGGAATAGCCAAACGCATGAATGATACGCGTCAGTCCCGTCTTCCCCGGTTTTGGCATAGTGTATTCCCGTACTTATTTTTTAATTATTCCAACTGAGGTCTAGCTCTTTAGCCGCCTTTACATCATCCAGTCGTTTAACAGGTAACGTATGTGGCGCCGAAGTCACGAGATCCGAGTTCGATTGAGCCTCTTCATTGATCTTGATCATAGCATCAATAAAACCATCCATCTCCTGTTTTGTTTCCGTTTCAGTCGGCTCAATCAAAAAGCACTCCGGAACCAGCAATGGAAAGTAAGTAGTCGGTGCGTGATAATTATAATCCAGCAGACGTTTGGCAAAATCCATGGCCGATACGTGCAATTCTTTTGATTGTTTCTTAAGTGTGATAATAAATTCATGTGTCGCACGACGATTTTCGAATGCCAGTTGAAAACCTGCCTGTTTTAAACGCGCCATCATGTAATTTGCATTCAAGGTCGCAAACTCCGCGACCCGCTGCATACCATCGCGCCCTAACATCGAGGCATAAATATATGCTCGTAACAGTACACCCGCATTGCCCATGAAGGCAGACAGACGCCCCATGGTCTCTGGTATATCTTTTTCAGTCAGTAGTCGATATTGATCATCCTGTTTGGCAACCACCGGCACGGGCATATAAGGCAATAAGCGCTCGCTCACACCAACCGGACCGGCGCCTGGGCCACCACCACCGTGTGGAGTAGAGAAGGTCTTGTGCAAATTCATATGGATCACATCAAAACCCATGTCGCCAGGTTTGACCTTACCCAGGATCGCATTCAGGTTCGCTCCATCGTAATAAAGTAGACCACCCGCGTTATGCACAATGTCAGCAATATCTTTAATACGACGCTCAAAAACGCCCAGGGTCGAAGGGTTGGTCAACATAATGCCTGCAGTCTGTGGACCAACCGCTGCTTTTAAAGCCTCAATATCAACATCGCCCTGATCATCGGTCGGTATCTCTTTGACCTTATAATTACACATGGTCGCGGTTGCCGGGTTAGTACCATGCGCTGCATCGGGCACCAGGATCTCGGTACGCGCATCATCACCTTTTGCATCATGATAAGCGCGAATCATGGCGACACCGGCAAACTCACCCTGTGCTCCGGCCATTGGTGCCATTGATACACCTTTCATACCAGTCACATCTTTTAACATCTCTTGCAGTTCAAACATGCAGGCTAGAAAACCCTGACTAAGATTATCTGGGGTCAGCGGATGGCGCTGTGTAAAGCCTGGCAACAATGCCAGTGAATTACAACCACGTGGGTTGTACTTCATGGTACATGAACCCAGTGGATAGAATTGTGTATCAATAGAAAAGTTCTTTTGTGACAAACGCGTAAAGTGACGCACTGTTTGCATTTCAGAGACTTCTGGTAAACCCATCGGAGTCGTTCTTAGAAATTGCTCTGGTATATCAGCAACTTTGTCAATGTCACGCGGCATCTGTGCTGTGTTTGCACGACCAGGTTGGGAGTGTTCGAAAATCAACATAATTTCTATCGCCTATATATGATCCTAATTTAAAGTGCAGCCAGTGCTTTATCGTAATCCGGCTCTTGTGCAATTTCAGGTACCAGCTCTGTGTAAACTACCTTGTCATTTTCATCGAGGACAACCACGGCACGTCCAGTAATTCCTGCAAGTGGACCATCCTGAATTAACACGCCATAGTCTTTAGCAAAGTTTTTGCTCCGCATCATTGATAGCGGTACTACTTTGTCCGTTTCTTCCGCGCCACAAAAACGTCCCATCGCAAAGGGTAAGTCTGCTGAGATAACCAACATAACAGCATCATCGCGTGCTTCGTCATTAAAACGCTTGGTTGATGTTGCGCAAACGGGGGTATCGAGGCTAGGCACAATATTGAGTAATTTTTTCTTTCCCGCAAAATCGGCAAGCGACTTGTCAGCAAGCTCTGTATCGGTCAACTTAAAATCCGGTGCCTGTGAACCTACTGCAGGTAAATCAGCGTTTGTATTAATTTCATCTCCATGTAACGTAATTTTAGCCATAACCTTTCTCCTAATTATTTTTACATTAAGCCATTTCAGGCTGGATTGAACGTTTTGTGGTATCCAGAGTGCTCGCGATTCGCGAAATACTGTCAACTAACGTATCGATATCTTTTTCAGTTTTTGTTTCAGTTGCACATAACATTAAACACTTTTCCAGCTCAGGATAATGATCGCCGACTAAAACACCAGCAACAATACCTTGCGCAGATAATGCATTCATCACTTCTATTACCGGTACATCAAACTTAAACACCACCTCATGGAAAAATGGACTGTTAAACATTATTGTTACGCCCTCTACTTTCGAAAGTTTCTCTCTAAGTAGCTTAGTATTATTATGACTGGCGCTAGCGACTTTGTATAAACCTTGTGGGCCTAACAAACTCATATAGATGGTCGCTGCGGTAACGAGCAATCCCTGGTTAGTACAAATATTTGAGGTCGCCTTGGAACGACGGATGTGTTGCTCACGTGCCTGTAGTGTCAGCGTGAAACCTTCTTTACCATCAAGGTCGGTAGTGCGACCAATAATACGGCCTGGCATTTGTCGTACATAGTCTTTGCGGCAACACATGATACCGAAGTAAGGCCCACCAGAAGACAACGGCGCACCAAGTGGCTGACCATCACCACATACGATATCCGCACCTATCTCACCCCATTCGCCAGGTGGCTTGAGCAAAGCCAATGAAGTTGGATTAACGACCGCAACAACAAGAGCACCGTGTTTGTGTGCCCAGTCAGTTAAGGCATCAATGTTTTCCAGGTTTCCAAAGTAATTGGGTTGCTGGATCACCAGAGCAGTAACATCACCCGGTTCTTCTGGTAAGTCATTTATATCAACACAACCTGATTCACGATCGTAATCAATTTCCTCGAGCGTGATACCCTGGTGACGTGTAATCGTATTCGCAACAGATTGATAAGTAGGATTCACGGTGCGTAGGGTCAGAATGCGTTTACTCTTTGACTTACGATTGGCACGTACCGCCATTAATACCGCCTCTGCTAACGAAGACGCGCCATCATATAAAGAGGCATTAGACACATCCATACCAGTGAGACTGGTCATCATGCTTTGATATTCGTAGAGTAGCTGTAAGGTACCCTGACTGGCTTCTGCCTGGTATGGTGTATAGGCCGAATAAAATTCGCCGCGAGTGGTTAATTCCCAGACTGCGGCAGGAATATGGTGTTCGTAGGCACCTGCTCCAGCAAAACATAGACTGCGTTGATCTTCAGCTGCGCGCTGATGCATAAGCCTGGCAACATCCATTTCACTTTGACCAAGCGGAATACTCTCCAGCCCTTCTGCACGCAAGGCAGCAGGAATTTCATCAAATAGATCTTCGGTAGTGGATACGCCGATGGTTTCAAGCATTTCCTTGATCTCGGCTTCTGTGTGCGGAATGAATGGCATTAATTTAACCTTTACTAATTTATATATGGAACTTTAATCTTCAGCAGCAATCTGTTCGGCATAGGCAGTAGCATCAAGCAAACTGTCCAGCTCGCCTTCATCAGCTAACTTCATCTTGAAAATCCAGCCTTCACCATAAGGATCCGTGTTGATGACTTCGGGTGTGTCTGCCAGCGCTTCATTGGCTTCAATAATATCGCCTGTGAGTGGCGAATAAACATCGGATGCCGCTTTAACTGACTCAACCACAGCACAGTCATCGCCAACAGCGTAAGTTGATCCCGCCTCAGGGGCCTCAACAAATACCAGGTCACCTAACAACTCCTGGGCATGTTCGGTAATACCAATCGTCACCGTGCCATCGTCTTCGCGACGAACCCACTCATGCGATTTGGTATAACGTAATTCTGTTGGTACATTACTCATTGTTTCTTCTCCCAAATTTTTTTATATCTTTTAGTTCACTAATATAAAACTCATAATTAAATAAATGATTAATTCATCAAGCGGATGATGGCAAGGCAAGAAGGAACGAAAAAGCGGAGTTTACATTTGAGTAAATGAGCATTTTGAGTTCCTTTTTAACGCAGCCAGCGTCGCTTCAGGGATTAATCATATGACTGCTTTACCGTTTCTAACGAAGGGCGGTCTTACTACCTTAACGTCAACATGTTTACCACGAATATCTACTTTTGCCCGATCTCCGATGTTGGCTGGGACACGCGCAAAAGCAATCGCTTTACCAAGTGTTGGTGCAAAACTACCGCTGGTAATTTCACCTGCATCGAGTCCATCTACTAACACGGTCTGATGATTTCTCAACACACCTTTTTCTTCCAGCAACAAACCAACGAGCTTTTGTTTTATGCCTTCGCTTTTTTGCTTCTCTAAGGCCTTGCGTCCAATAAAGTCTCTGTCTTCTGGCTCCCAGGCAATCGTCCAACCTAGCGCTGATTCCAGTGGTGAAGTGCTTTCATCCATATCACTACCATAAAGATTCATACCCGCCTCAAGACGCAGGGTATCACGTGCACCCAGACCTATTGGATTGCTACCTGCCTTAACGCAGTCATTCCAAAAGGCTGCTGCCTGTTCTGCAGGTAACATAATTTCGTAACCATCCTCACCCGTGTAACCAGTACGTGCAATCGCCCAGTTATCATCAAACATAGCCATAAAAAACTGGCCCAACTCTGAGACTTTATCCTGCTTATCGCCGATGACCTTGTGCACAATCTCTCTTGCCTCCGGGCCTTGCACCGCCACCATCGCCAAATCATCACGTTCATTAACATCAACCGCAAAATCTTTTGCATGTTTTTCTATCCACGCAAGATCTTTTTCACGTGTTGAGGCATTTACGACCATGCGATAGAACTTAGGATTAACGAAATAAACAATAAGATCATCAATCACACCACCATCTTCTTTTAGCATACAGGTATAGAGGGCTTTGCCTTGTTGCTTAAGTCGGTCAATGTTGTTGGCAAGTAGGTAGCGTAAAAAGTCTGCAACTCGCTCACCTGTTAAATCAACAATCGTCATATGAGATACATCGAAAATACCCGATGAGATTCGCACCATTTCATGTTCTTTCATTTGCGAACCATAATGCAGCGGCATATCCCAGCCACCAAAATCAACAATTTTTGCATTGGCGGCAACGTGTGTGTCGTACAACGGTGTTCGTTTACCTGCTGCTTGATTACCCATAACCTCTGACACCTCTATATAAATTCTTAATTAATCTTCTGCATGGTATGACGAACGCACCAATGCTCCCGCCTTTACCCAGCTAAACCCTAATTCAATCGCAATCTTTTCATAATCTGCGAATTGCTCAGGTGTAATGTATTCTTCAACGGCGAGATGATAACGGGTAGGACGTAGATACTGACCTAATGCTATTCGGCTGACCCCTACTTTGCGTAAATCCTGCAGTACGTTGATCACTTCTTCTTTCTTTTCGCCCAACCCCAACATGATCGCAGATTTTGTTTCAAACACACGCTTGTCTGTATGGTTCAGGCGACCCACTTTTTCTAGTAGCTCAAGTGAACGTCCATAACTGGAACCTTTACGAACCCGTTTGTACAATCTAGGTACTGTCTCAACATTGTGTCCCCAAACCAGTACGTTATCCCCCACCGCTTCATTTATTGCACTGGAGATAATCTCAATCGCCTGTTCCTGACAGCCATAAAAGTCCGGTGTTAATAGTTCCAGTTTTATTTCCTGTTTTTCCGCACGCAGTGCCTTGAGAGTTTCAGCAAATATCCTGGCACCACCATCTTTTTGATCGTCACGATTTACTGAGGTTAATACAATGTAGTCAATACCCATCGCCGTCACGGCTGCAGCAACTCGTTGTGGTTCATTTTGTTCTGGCGCAGCCGGGCGTCCGGTTTTAACCGCGCAAAACCCACAAGCTCGTGTACAGGTATCACCGAGTAACATAAAGGTCGCGGTGCCACGACTCCAGCACTCACCTCGGTTAGGACAACGCGCTTCTTCACAAACGGTTGTTAAGGCGTGTTGCGCAATAGTTTTTGAAGTATGTGCATATTCCTGATTGCCAAAGGCCTGGCGGATCCATTCTGGCATACGGCCGACATTCGCATCAGAGGAAAAATCAAATACTGGTCTTGTGTCCATTTACTCAACTCTTTTATTTAAACGTAAATATCTGTAACGTAAAAAATCGATGCCAAAAAAAAGGGCGACGTAAACTGGCAGTTAATACCAGTTTACGTCGCCCCTCTGTCCGGTCACCTGAGAGCTTGGCCCCTTCGGTGTCTGGTTCCGACAGTATTAAATGTGTCGTACCAGCTCTCTCCAGAGTCAACGAATGCGAATTAGCGGTCCTTTTGCCTGAGCGATTCCGAGCGTGTTGCGCCTTCGGCTCTCTGTCAGTCCAGCATAGTTGCCTGTACCACAGAGTCTCTCCCACCAACCATCGTTGCAGCGTGTATTTTACAAACCTTGTGGGTATATTGCCAGCGGTAGATCAACACCATGTTTATCAGTGACTTACTTTGTGGCAGCATCGTGTTGCCGCATCAGGAACCATAAAACGGGCAACGTTCCCAGCATTAACATCAAGGCAGAGGGTGCCGCCAGCTCCAACATTTCTTCACTTGCCTCCACCCAGATTCTGACAGGTAATGTGTCGAAGCCTGTTGGTCGCAGTAACAAGGTTGCTGGCAACTCTTTCAAGGTATCGATAAATACCAACACCCATGCACTAACCAGCCCGGTTCGCAATACCGGGATCACTATACGCGTTAGGTTTTCCCATGGAGTTGCTCCTAAGCTGCGACCAGCTTCTTCGAGAGAGGGCGACAATTGTTGCACTGACGCCTCTTGAGCCTGCACGGCCAAAGGTAAAAACCGAATTAACATCGCTAACAATAAAACAAACATGGTGCCATAAATCCAGGGTAGCATGCTTAATACAAAACTTAAGATACCAAGTGCAATCACTGGCCCTGGTAGCACAAAACCGATACTGGCCATGTGCAAATAACCCTGGCTAATCTTGTTACGTAGACGTGCATGAAATAGGGCAACCGGTAACGCCGCGAGAGTCGCGAGAGTCGCTGCAGCAACACTAACGATTAACGAGTTTTGTACATAACCCCAGAACTCTTCGCTGATCAATGATTGCTGCCAGGCCTCCCAGGTCCAGACCAACATCCAGGCAACCGGCAATGCAAACGCAAATGTAGTAATTAATCCTAACCAACCCCAGATAAATGTCAGCTCTACTTTTGTCGCCGCACGTCGTTTAGTACGTTGTGCCTGCGCGGCACTGTAATAACGTTGTCGATCGCGAAAGAAACGTTCAAGAATTAGAAAAGTTAGACTCAGTGCTACTAAGACCAAACTCAAACCTGCTGCCGCTTGTAGATCAAAACGCCCGCTCATTTGTAAATAAATACTTAAAGTAAATGTCTGGTAACGCAGCATGCTAACTGCACCGAAGTCTGACAGTACATGCAGAACAACCAATGCCAGGCCTGCAGCAATAGCCGGTCGCAGCATCGGTAGGCTCACTTTCCAAAAAACCTGACGCGGTGTTAAACCATGTAGGCGAGCAGCTTCTTCAATATCGACTCTGGAACGGGTTAGGGCATCACTCACAAGCAAGAACACATATGAAAAACCGGCAATACTCAGTACAAAGGCTGCACCAAACACGTTATATAGTTCGGGGTTCGGCACATCCTCTCCAAAGATCCCAGCCCAAAGCAGTCCTAACCAACCCTCGCGTTCAGTCAGTGAGGTATAAATATGTGCAAATACATAGGTTGGAATAGTAAGTGGCAGGATCATCAACCAGGTTGCCAGGCGTCGCCCAAAAAATTCACGACGCGTTATCAGCCAAGCCGACGAGACACCTAAGACAAAGCTGCCAACCGCAACCAGGATGGCTAAGCTTAGGGTATTAAATAATAATCCAGGTAGCCGCGCACTCCAGAGATTTGACCACTGAGATAAAGACAATTGGCCACTATGAATAAATACATAGATCAGCGGTACCGACGCTAGTAAGACAACTAGCGTCGATAATACGCTACGAGTCGAGACTCTGGATACGGCTAGCGAAGAGAACATCCTTATTAAGGCATACCTACCGCTTCAATAATATCGAGAGTTGCAGCTCTATATTCACCGAGGTCAGTCATGGGAACATCGGCAACTTTATAACTGGCACGTGTTGGCACCTTCTCAGCAGCCGGCACACCTGGGCGAGTCGGATATTCCTGATTCACGTCGGCAAATAATTTCTGGCCAGCCTCGGATACCATAAATTCAACCAGTTGTTGTGCCGCTTTCTTTTTGGATGAGTGTTTCACAATTGCGACACCGGCAACGTTCCAGGCAACACCCATGTCATCTTTGCGTTGATCAGGTAACACAACTTTAATGGGCGCATCAGGGTGTTTCGCCAAATGACGATAAATGTAATAGTGATTGACCAGTCCAATGCTCTTTCTACCATTGGCAACAGCCTTGACGATCTTACTGTGCTTATTAAAGACGCTGCTGCCCACATTTGCCTTCATGCCGTTTAACCATGACTTGATAACTTTTTCATTATTAGCACGCAGGTAAACAGTTACTCCGGCAATATAGCTTTCGTTACTACTGTGAGTGATTCCCAATTTGCCTTTCAGGCGTGGATCCGCCAAATCAAATACAGATTTTACAAAGTCGGCTGATTTATCCTTGGTATTCACAACCAGGACTCGCGCTCGTGCTGACAAACCAACCCAGCTGTTATCTTTTGCGCGAAAGTTAGCAGGAATCACCTTAACTAACTTGTCATCCATCGGCTGGAATAATTTGAACTCAGTGCCTTTTTGCAAGTTACCCGCATCATTACTTATATAGAGGTCTGCTTTGGTACGCTCACCTTCCAGGTTGAGTTTGTTAAGCAGTGCTGTTGAGCTACCGGTATGCAGCACAACGTTGATACCCGTCTCTTTAGTGAAGGCCTTGATCACAGGTTTGATAAATTTATCACTGCGTCCAGAATAGACGATTAATTCTTCTGCAAAAAGTTGGCTTGAGAAAGCCGCCATCCACAGGGTAAAAAGGGCTGTAATAGCGCGTTTCATGGTTCTGTTGCTCCATATATTATATATAGTAAACAATTAAAGCGTAATGATAATTATTCTCATTTACATTTGCAATATATAAGCCGTAATTAATATACAATAATGTCCATATGGAATACATGGATAAATGAACTAGTTACACTGCGAGAAACGGGGAACTTAGCGGATGTCATCAACCATGCGGCTGATAGTAAGTCCCTGTACAACAATTGAAAAAATCACCACGGCATAGGTCAGCGCCAGGATAATTTCGCGTTCGAGTCCAAGCGGTAGGGACAGGGCCAGGGCCACAGAAATGCCGCCGCGCAATCCTCCCCAGGTCATGATCTGCACCACCCCGGGGGTAAATTTTCGTACCCGACTGAGCATCAGGATCGGGGTACCAACACTGATATAACGTGAAAACAGTACCAGTGGAATAATCGCCAGCGCTGCCAGAAAGTATTCGGTCTTTAGAGAAAGTAACAATACTTCCAATCCGATTAATACAAACAGGACCGCATTCAGGATTTCGTCAATGAGCTCCCAGAAGGTATCCAGATGTTGCCGTGTCTTTTCAGACATAGCTAGCTTACGACCGTGGTTGCCAATAAAGAGTCCCGCCACCACCACTGCAATAGGGCCGGAGATATGCAACCAGGTGCAGAGGGCATAACCACCCATCACCGCCGCCAGTGTTAACAGCACTTCAAGCTGATAGTTATCGACATCTTTCAGAAGAAAATAAGTCAAAGCACCCAGAGCTAATCCAAAGGCGATACCACCGAGAGCTTCTTGCACAAACAACAAACTAATACTTTGGAAGCTGACCTCGTCCCCACCCACAGCAATGCCGAGAATAACCAGAAAAACAACGACACCAATGCCATCATTGAACAATGACTCACCGGCAATTTTTGTCTCCAGCGTTTTGGGGACCCGTGCATTTTTTAAAATGCTCAGCACCGCAATTGGATCAGTCGGTGAAATTAGGGCACCAAATAACAAACAATATATATATGAGAGAGGGATATTCAGGGCATGCAACACTACCCAACTCAGGGTCCCTATTATAAAGGTTGATGTAATGACACCAAAGGTCGCCAGGACACCGATAACGATCTGCTGTTGCTTTAGGTCATTGATGTTGACATGTAAAGCGCCTGCAAACAGTAAAAAACTGAGCATGCCCTGCATCAATGCTTCGTGAAAATCAATACTGCGCAAAACCTGGTTGGTATGGAAGATCAGATCACTCCAACCAAATTTACCTACTAGCAATAATATGATGGACAGAAAAAGGGAGATGATCATGATGCCGATGGTGTTCGGCAGTTTGATAAAACGGTAATTCAGATAACTGAACAAGGCCGCCAAGGATATTAGAAGTGCTGCTGTATTAAGTATGCCCATGACAGTTGACTATCGACTTTTGTCCGATGTCTTACACCCCTGGTTTTTATCTCTAAACTGGTTCAACAGTATTGTTATTCGGGTCAGATTTATCCAAACCAAATGTACATCAATTCATAAGTGATTACCAAAAACTAGCGCTCAATAACCACTTCGCCCTTCAAGGCCTGCATCTCATCTGGTTTTGCAATGCGAGGCAAGTCACCGTGCAAGCCCATTGCATAGTCGATAATCTGGTGTTTAAGCGGTGACATTTGTTCAAACCAACGCATTCCGGTGTTACGGAGCCAGCGTAAGCCAGTATGACCCGTGCCAAACAAACGCTGAATCTGATCGACCATGACCAGCATGCTCGCGTTCTCCGCCTTACGCCAACGCTCATACTGGCGTAGCACTTTGTGACTGTTTAACTGTTGGCCACTGACAAGTGCCTGTTCGATGACTTGCGCCAGGCTGGCGGCATCGAGCAAACCAAGGTTGACCCCCTGCCCCGCTAATGGATGCATGGTATGGGCCGCATCTCCCACTAATGCAACTGAATCACCAATATAACTATCCGCCATAAAAAACCTCAACGGGAAACAGGCTCGCTTGCCAACTTCCAGAATCGACCCGAGTCGTGATTCAAAGGCCTGTTCCAGTTCCGCTTTAAACGCCTCTTCAGGCATTGCTTGCAGGGCAGTTGCCAACTCAGGTTGGGTAGACCAAACAATCGAGCTGTAATTTTTAGTTAGTGGCAAAAAAGCTAAGGGTCCGGTGGCTAAAAATCGTTGCCAGGCCGTCTCCTGGTGTGACGCCTCTGTTTTGACTGTCGTCACCAGTGCGGTGTGATTGTAATCCCAACCACGGGTGGTAATACCTAATTGTCGCCGCACCCATGACTGACTGCCATCGGCACCGACCAGTAGTTTAGTACTCAACTTTTTGTCAGCGACGACGAGTTGCCACTGATCATTATCAAGCTGCATTGACTGGCAGGGCTCACCAAACAGTAAATGGACATTAGATAGTTGCCTTAACTTATCGTAAAGGCTACTGAGCATGACGCTGTTCTCAATAATGTGACCCAACTGGCTTTCACTTAAGACTGCGCTATCGAAATGTATCTCGCTGTTACCCGCCTCTTCCCACACATGCATTTGTCGAAAAGGGGAGACACGCTGCCTGACCATTGAAGGCCAGACACCAATGGCCTCAAAGATATGTTGAGATGCACGAGTAATAGCACTAACCCGAACATCAAAATCATCCGCAGCGGTTAAGGGTTTAATCCCAGAGAGATCGTGGGGGTCGACAATAGCAATGCTTAAATCTTGATTCACCTTTGAACTGGCATCCGCTAATGCACAGGCCAGCGTCGCCCCGACCAGACCCCCGCCGATAATAGTGATATCGAATTCTGTAGAGGCCGTGTTCGTCGGGTCTGACATATTAAAGTCCCAAACCACGCGCAAGCATTGATGCCTTGCCAATGTATCCCATTGCGTGCCGCGTTAATCGTTTTCGTAGCGGCGCAAACATTTCCATCGCTACCAAGCCAGCATTGCGAGCTACCACTAATGGTCCAAAGTTGTTGGAAAAGATTCGCACCAATGCATCGGTAAACAACATGGTGGTATTGTGATCTTTACTACGCCACTGCGCATATTCACGCAAAGTATTCAGATCGCCAATATCACGGCCATCAACACCGGCATGTTTAATCACTTCGACCAATGCCGCCACGTCACGTAAGCCAAGATTAAACCCCTGCCCAGCGACGGGATGTAATGTATGCGCGGCATTGCCAATAAAGGCGAGACGCTGGCGGATATGTTCAGCGACATGGGTCAACCCCAGTGGATAAGCACTGCGTTTTCCAATTCGCACAAAGTCACCGACACGTCGTCCAAAACGCTCACTTAATGCCGCAGCGAAATCTTCATCATTCATTGCCAGAATTTGTTCGGTATTACTCTCGGGCACAGTCCAGACCAAACCATACCGATTAGCATCGTTCTCAAACTTGCCCAATGGCAGCAACGCCATCGGTCCTGAATCGGTAAAACGCTCATAAGCGACATTGTTATGTGGCTTACTGGTCGCCACATTGGCAATCACCGCCGATTGTTGGTAATCCCAAACTCTCTGCGAAATATTAAGATGTTTTCGCACAAACGAATCCGTGCCATCAGCCGCGACAATCAGTTTAGTGGTAATGGTCTTGTTGCTCTCATCCATATCGATGTCGCCATAATCGATATCAAGGCTCAGACTAGCGATGGTTTCTTCAATATCAAGATCGGTCACACGCGCAGGGGCAAACATAGTGATGTGACTCATATCTTGCATTGCAGCAAGCAAGACTTCACCTAAGACACGACTTTCAACAACGTAACCCAGCGCATCCACCGCTTGTTCACGGGCATGCAAACGTGTCATACCGGGATGGCCACGATCAGAGATATGAATAGTCTTGATTGGGGTGACCTGCTCAGCCAGGGAGGTCCAGATGTTCAGGCCATCGAAAATCTGTTTCGAACTAAATGAAAGCGCCACTGTACGCGAATCAAATCCAGGCGGAGGCAAGGAAGAATAGTCATGAGTTTCAATTAAGGCGACTCTGGGTGCTGGATCTAACTGCCCTAAGGCGCAAGCCAGACTAATACCAACCAGTCCGCCACCAACAATGGCTATATCAAAATCTGCTTGATCACGGCTAGCATCGTTATGCATATGTCCACCTTATGATCATGGTGCCATTATTGCTTCTATATCATCAGGCTGTTTCTCGATACCGTCGGTTAACACCTCGTGACCTGTGTTCGTCACTAACACATCATCTTCAATCCGAATGCCGATGTTATGCCATTTTTTATCGATATCGCTATGCTGATCTGAGATATACAAACCAGGCTCGACGGTGAGAGTCATACCGGGCTCGAACACACGCCACTCGTCGTCAATTTTATAGTCGCCGACATCATGTACATCCATACCTAACCAATGACCGGTTCGATGCATATAAAACTTTTTATAGCTCTCTTCTTTAATAGCTTTCTTTTTTGATCCAGAGAGCAAACCCAGTTTAATTAAACCATCGGTGATCACATCCACCGCCACCTCGTGCGGTTCATTCCAGTGATTACCGGGCTGTACTTTTTCGATAGCCGCAAGTTGGGCATCTAAGACAATTTCATAGATCGCCCGTTGGGCTTTTGAAAACTTACCATTAACGGGAAAAGTGCGAGAGATATCAGACGCGTAGTAATCATATTCCGCACCGGCATCGATCAATAACAAATCATTCGCTTTAAGTTTATCCTTGTTTTCGGTGTAATGCAGGACACAGCCATTGGCACCGCCACCCACGATTGAGGAATAGGCTGACTCGCGCGTTCCCTGCTGAGCAAAACTATTCAGGATAGCGCCTTCAATCTGGTATTCGTACATGCCGGGTTTACACATTTGCATGGCCACACGATGAGCCTCGCAGGAGATCTGTGCAGCGGTACGCATCGCCTTAATCTCATGATTGCTCTTGATCAAACGCATATCATGCAACAGGTGATCTAGCGAGACGAACTCACCCGGCGTGTGTATTCCTGCGCGCGATTGTTTACGTAATCGGTTTACCCAACCGATGAGACGTTGATCAAAGTCCGGGTGGGTCCCCATGGTGTAATAGACGCGTTGTTTGTTCTCCAGCATGCCGGGCAGGATGTCATCAATATCTTCGATGGGAAACGAGTCATCAGCGCCATAGTTTTCAACCGCCCCTTCCTGACCTGCCATGCGCCCGGTCCAGGTCTCCGTCTTTGGATCACGTTCACGACAAAACAGAATATACTCGCCGTGCTCGCGGCCAGGTATTAATACGGCGACCGCTTCAGGCTCAGGAAAACCAGACAGGTAATAAAAGTCACTATCAGGTCGATAGGCATATTCAACATCGCGATTGCGAATCCGCATTGGTGCAGCGGGTAGGATGGCAACCGCATTTTCCCCCATCATCTCCATGAGGTGTTTGCGGCGCGATATAAATTCCTGCTTATTCATAGTTCCAGGATTTTTTCAGCATTAATGTATTGACTGGTTGCTCTCGTTCATTTGAGAGTTTAGCGTCTCACGGAACAACATAACACCTGCCCGTAAATATTCCACCAGCTCCGAATAGGACTTTTCCTCTTCTTCAGAATACTCAAGTTGGCCCACTGATACCTGACTGATTTCAGTAATATCATCAATGATTTCGCCTAATTCACCGGTAAAACTTTTGAAGTCTGTCACCCCGCTATAACGCAAGCCCATTAGAAAGCCCTGACACCAGTGGGCCATCGCATTGGTGCGGATTTCCAGATCAACGTCATCGCCGGGTAATAATAAATCGAAGTCAAACTCACCATTTTGCAGCTGGTGGCAGACTTTTCGATAGAGCGCCTGCATCAAATCGGCGGTCTCTTTTGCCAGGGCATCGCCTTCATTTAGCGCATCCTGCATCTCCTCCAGATAAGACTCAAACCACAGCTGAAATCCCCCCTCACCATTCATACAGGCGGTCGCACTAACAGCACCGTGGCATTCAGAGCCATCGGCGGCAATCCCCATGCGTTCAAGCGCTGAGGAAATATCATCGTAATCAAAATCTTGCATAGTATTCCACCTGAATCAGGCCATTTAGCTGATGGGAAAGATATCATATATATAGGATAAACCGCTCAGAAATCACTAGTAGCTATCACTAGTATCTGGGGCTCAAACACTAAACCAGGTAAATCTGAAGGAATTAGGCCGTTGACCCGATCCTCCAGTCGCTCTATATTTGATCCTAGTGACGCTGAAAGATGGTCGTCGACATGTCAGGAGAAACAGTTGGATATTAAAAAGCTCGAAGATCGGGTTGATGAACTCATATCAACGGTTGAACGCCTGCGTAGTGAAAACAAAACCCTGCGCGAAAGCCAAACCAGCCTGGTGAATGAACGTGAGAACCTTATCAGTAAAACTGAACAGGCCCGTACTCGCGTTGACGCCATGATTAACCGACTAAAGGCCATGGAAAATGAGTGATGAGCAATCTAAAGCAGTAAACATTTCCATCCTGGGTAAAGAGTATCTGATCGCCTGCGGCGAAGAAGAGCGCAGCGAACTAATCTCGGCCGCCGACTACCTTGACGACAAAATGCGTGAAATCCGTGATCATGGCAAAGTCATTGGTACTGACCGTATTGCAGTTATGGCCGCACTTAATATTGCCCACGAGCTGTTGAGCCAATCTTCGGGCGGCAATAGCAAAGGCGCTCCAGACGTTGAGAACAGGATCAAGAGCATCCAGTCGAAAATCGAGGATGCACTGTTTCGTAGCAGACAATTAGAATTGGAAGCCTGATCTAATTTTAATAACCAGCAAGCTTCTAGAAGTCATACCGTTTTTCATCCGATAGTGTCATACTGATTCCAACAGTTTTGGGTGTTTCCTGCCGTATTCGTGATCGACCGGGATATTCTTGAGCCTTAATTTAGATACCCCGGGGGCAGTAACTTGGCCATGTGTGCATGTCCGCCTCGTAGCGGAAAGCCTGATTGACCTGCGATGCCCCCACCTTGAACCTTAGGTTCAAGATACAGGTCTTAACGGTACATGTGGGAGACACCCTCCTCTCTATAGCTACACGCAGAATTATGGACAAACGCCAACAAATCCGCTCCGAACTAAAACAACGTCGAGCAGAACACTCGGAAACACAGTGTCAGTCTCTGTCCAGACAAATTTGTACACATATCCAAAACGAAAAACTATTTAAGAACAGAAGCCGATTCGCTTTTTATTATCCGGTTGGTAACGAAGTCGATCTGTTGGAACTGCTATACGCTGCCTGGTCACGGGGAAAACAAACCTTTCTACCGGTACTCGCCAATTTCCCAAAAGGTAACCTGTGGTGGATAGAACACACCGATTCAAATCCTATGTACCTCAATCGTTTTGGCATCCCCGAGCCTGTACACCCTGCACGGGCCAGGCGAACCAAGTTACGCAGCCTGGATCTTATTTTTATGCCGCTACTCGGCTTTGATGCAAGCGGCAATCGTATGGGCATGGGCGGTGGCTTTTATGATCGCAGCCTCGCAAAGTGCTATCGAAATGGCAATGCCTGGCACCGCCCTATAAAAATGGGTGTTGCTTACAGCTGGCAACAAATCGATAGCATACCAACTGAAAAATGGGACATACCTTTGGATGCTATCGCTACTGAAAAAGGCATAATCTGGTTTAAGAGGTAAAAATGAAGTATTGGTTAATGAAATCTGAGCCTGATGTGTTTGGTATTGATCATTTAGCGAAAATGCCGAAGAAAACTGAGCATTGGGACGGTATTCGCAACTATCAGGTACGCAATATGATGCGTGATGAGATGAAAAAAGGTGATCTCGTCTTTTTTTATCACTCAAATTGCAAAGAACCCGGCATTGTAGGCATAGCGCGCATCGTAAAAGAGGCATATCCGGACTTTACGGCCTTTGATCCTAAAGAAAAGTACTACGATCCGAAGAGTAAACCCAAAAATCCACGTTGGTTGATGGTTGATGTGCAACTTGTTCGCAAATTTAAGCGCACAATCAGCTTACAAGAGCTAAAAAGTTACAAAACACTAAGCGAAATGATCATTTTGAGACGTGGAAACCGACTTTCCATCACTCCAGTTAGTAAAAAGCACTGGGATTTCATCCTAAAACTGGAAAATAAAAACAAAAAGGCCTGAACGACGCCTAAATTTATTTTTCGAGCTTAAATTTTTGCATTTTTAATGTCTAATCGAACAAAAATAATAAAAAAAACAGGCTGAGAAGGCTTCTAAAGCGCTTTTATATGTCTTTTTTAGCTATTTCGTCTGTCTAATACAAAAAAAGAGTTAGTTTTGTTTCAAAATGTACTCGTTAGCGCCTTAAAACTTTTTTCAGCGACGTTTTATTTAAACCAAAACTATTGAACACTTAAAAAAACGCATCCCAGATCAGCCTTAGACGCTTTTTAACGCGTCTTTTTATTTTAACGCATGTAATTTCTTAAACTTTTAACGAAAAATTGTTTAAAAAAGCATTTTTAACTTAAAAAATTCATTTTCGTCTCTAAAAAATCACTTTTAGATCATTTTTTATTGCCTTTTAAGCATTTCAAAACATGTTTTTTTTAATTTGGATCAAATTTTTATACATTTTTATAAAATGACATGATTAATTCTTAAAAAATTAAAATTTTTTATCATCAACGTCAAAAATTTGTTCTTTACTGACGTAATTTTTATAAATTTACTATGCAAAACATGTTTTCGAATCTAAAAGTTAAAAATTTTTATCGTTAAATTAAATTTTTTATAAAAACAGACGATAAAAAGTCATTAATTGAAGTCAAAAGTTGCAAACGTGGAATTATTAACTACGAATACTAGATTTTTTTATTGACTTAGCTATACTCACACAAACTCAGTGTTCAACCTTCGGAGGGTTTTAACCATGGCAACAAAGAAAAAGGGTCGCAAAAAGGCGGCTAAGAAAAAGGTAGTCCGTAAAAAGACTACAAAGAAACGCGTAGCTAAGAAGAAAGTTACGAAGAAGAAAGCCAAGAAAAAGGCTAAGAAGAAAGCAACAAAGAAAAAAGCAAAGAAAAAAGCTAAAAAGAAAGTAGCTAAGAAAAAGGCCAAGAAAAAGGCTAAGAAAAAGGCTAAAAAGAAAGTAGCTAAGAAAAAGGCCAAGAAAAAGGCTAAGAAAAAGGCCAAAAAGAAAGTAACAAAGAAAAAAGCCAAGAAAAAGGCTAAGAAAAAGACGACTAAGAAGAAAGCACGTCGTCGCAAGAAGAAGTAAAACTGGCTTATAGCTAGTGAAAAGGGCCCCTCGGGGCCCTTTTTCTATTGAGTCCTTAAAAAGGTTCTGACTGCGTTGTAAGAATACTCCTATTTCGTTACATACAGATCGTCGATGTCGCTCTCGGCCATCCATGGCCTCCGCGAACTAAGCACATCCATGTGCAAAGCTCCTCATAGTTACCTTGTTTAGCCTCGAGTACAGGGATGTACGAGGTAGAGCAATGCAGGAGCAATTGCCGATAGTCAGTTTCCTTTTTATGAACTCAATTTTTCGCTCCTGAAGGAGCAATTGCCGATAGTCCGTCTGCTTATTTCAAGTGAATTACTAACTACGTACTCAAGATTAAGGTCATCAAACGGATCGAGTACAGGGAAGTACGAGGTAGATTATGTCAGGAACATATAATCGAGATGACAAGGCGTGGAAATATGAGGTCAAGGAGCATACAGAGTAGTATGTGACGCAGACTGAGTATTTGCACAACACAGTCAGAACCGTTTCAGGGCCTTAATCAGTTTAGGAATAGTGAGTAAGCGGGATTACTGCTCTCATCCCAATATCGATACCCAATCTCATCCAGGAAAACCTTGAATTGTTGCTCATCACCATCGGGCACTTGCATACCGACCAACACCCTTCCATAAGCTGCACCGTGATTTCGGTAGTGAAACAGACTGATATTCCACTGTTGACCCATTTTGTTCAGGAACCGCAATAGCGCACCAGGTCTTTCTGGAAATTCGAATCGATAGAGGCGTTCATTTTTCACACCTTCAACACGACCACCGACCATATAACGGATATGCAGCTTAGCCATTTCATTGTCTGTCATATCCAGTACCGGGTAATCCTGGCTGGTCAGTTTAGCCATTAATTCATCTTTTTCATGTACGCCGGATTGCATCTGCACACCAACAAAAACATGCGCCTGTTCCGGTTGTGAGTAGCGATAATTAAACTCAGTAATACCTCTGGTACCAATCGTTTCACAGAATTGTCGAAAGCTGCCTGGTTTTTCCGGAATCGTAACTGCGATCAATGCCTCACGGTGCTCGCCGAGCTCAGCCCGCTCAGAAATGTGCCGCAATCGATCAAAATTCATATTGGCACCGCTATCGATTGCGATATATGTCTTACCGGACGTCTCATGATCGCTGACATATCGCTTCATACCCGCTACGGCCAATGCACCCGCAGGTTCTGCTATTGAACGGGTATCATCAAAAATATCTTTCACCGCAGCACATATTTCATCGGTGGTTGCTAACACCACCTCATCTACACAATGTTTAGCAATCTCGAAGGTTTGTTCACCGACTTTTCTTACCGCCACACCATCAGCAAAGATCCCGACTTGCTCTAACTCAACTCGCTCACCGGCCTGCATTGCGGCATGCAGGCAAGCTGAATCTTCAGCCTCAACACCAATGATCTTAATATCTGGATTTACCGATTTGACATAGGCACTGACACCGGCAATTAAACCACCGCCACCAACGGGTACAAAAATAGCGTCTATCGGCTGCTGCTTTGCGGATGCCTGTAGGGCCTCCATTTGATGCAGGATCTCGATCGCGATAGTCCCTTGCCCACAAATCACATCAATATCATCGTATGGATGAATAAATACGAGCTGCTCTTTTTCTGCCAACTTATAGGCATGTGCACAGGCATCATCATAGGTGTTGCCATGCAGGACTATTTTCGAGCCATAGGAGGCAACTGATTCAACCTTGATCCGTGGCGTGGTCTTCGGCATCACAATGGTGGATGAGATATTGAGGCGCTGTGCCGCCAAAGCGACACCCTGTGCATGATTACCCGCGGAAGCCGCAATAATGCCTGCCTGGCGTTCCTGTTCTGACAATTGAGAGATCTTGTTATATGCCCCTCTTAATTTGAAGGAGAAAACTGACTGTAAATCTTCTCGCTTTAGATAAATCTTATTACCCAGCTTCTCGCTCAGTGAGGGAACGAAGTCGAGCGGAGATTCCACGGCAACCTCGTAGACATTGGCTTTTTTAATCTTCGCTGCTAAATCTTGAAGTTCGGGTAATTCTGGGCGTTTTAAAGTCATCGACTTCCTGCAAATTTGAGTTAAAAGCTTTATTCGGCTCACACATCCCTAATATAATGAGAGTTTCCCTTCGCGACAATGTGGAATTGGTAATCAGGAGAAGAATATGACACAAGACGAGATGAAACAGGCGGTTGCCAAGGCCGCTATCGAATATGTAGAAGTCGGTACAATTATTGGTATCGGTACCGGTTCCACCGCGAATTTCTTTATTGATGAGTTGGCTAAGATCAAACATCAGATTGAAGGTGCTGTCGCGAGCTCTGTAGCCAGCGCTGAACGCCTGGAAGGACATGGCATTGAGGTCATGGACCTGAATAGCGTCTCTGAAATATCGGTTTATGTTGATGGCGCTGATGAATCCAATAAGCATCTGCACCTGATCAAGGGCGGTGGTGGAGCCCTGACTCGCGAAAAGATCGTCGCGGCAGTCAGTAAAAAATTCGTCTGTATTGCTGATGAAACCAAGTTAGTTGGTTGCCTGGGGGCCTTTCCATTACCTGTAGAAGTCATACCCATGGCCCGCAGTTATGTCGCCCGTGAAATCGCTAAGCTGGGTGGTCAACCTGTGCTACGCGAAGGGTTCACCACGGATAACGGCAATGTGATCCTGGATGTACACAACATGGAGATTATGGAACCAGTCAAACTGGAAGAGACACTGAACCATATTACCGGTGTTGTGACTAACGGATTGTTTGCCCGTCGTCCTGCGGATGTATTGTTGTTGGGCACACAAGATGGTGTGACCACACTCACTTAGAGCTATTGCGTGACATAATTTTTCCACAGTATTGTCATTGCTTATAACACTTTTAAAACTTCTATATGCAACGATTCCTCATCATAACGGGTATTGTTTTACTTACACTGGGGCTGCTCTGGCCCTGGCTACAAAAAATGGGTTTGTTTCGTCTACCCGGTGATATTGTCATTGAGAAAGAGAACTTCCGCTTTTATTTTCCCATCGCCACCAGCATCATCATTAGTATCATTCTCAGTTTAATTCTTTGGTTTACGAGGAAATAAAATAAGGCTAAAAAAAACCCCGGGCCGGATAGCTCCGGACCGGGGTCTAAGTTCACCTTCCCCAAAGTAATTTAGAAGATGTGTGTTACCTGTACAGCGAAACGGCCACCAACACCTTCCAGGTTAGCGTTAACTACAGGAGCATCAGACTTAAAGTCACGATCCGCATATTCGATATTAATACGCGTTTTTTTATTAAAGTGATACTGAGTACCGATTGTGATCGTATCAAAGGTTGAGTCACCATCACCTGTTAGCGGCGTATTTGGGTGATTCTCACCGCGGGTATATGAATCATAACGCGCATCGATTTCCCAGTTGGTGCCAGGAATATACCAGCCGAGGTCAACATAGTAGCCATCTGCTTTTTCCTGATTGTAAAGGTGCTGTGGACGATGTTGGCCCTGGAAGATCATACCTTCACCTGTTAAATATTCAGCCGTTACACGAAAAGGCTTCTGCAGATATTTAATGCCCAGTCCAGAACGAGTGCGGTCTGTTTCCTGAGCAGTGTTATAAGCATTTGTACGTTTACCATCCTGATACCAGGCAAAGACCTTTAGACCTTCACGACGAGGACCTTTTCCACCAAAGATCCATTCCGATGACAAATAAGCATAAATGTCCTTATTGTCATCATTATCACTATAGTTCAGACCATTACCGTTACCATACATAACCGCATAGGCAATCTCATGCTTGTCGTCACCAAAGGTATCAAAGATCTGAACACCCACATCACGAAACGCACCCACTGAACGAGAGTAACGATTCGCACCAACATTAGGTGTTTGGGTTGCACCCTGGTTAGTATCAGTTGAAAGCGCATGACGCTCTAGCATTAGCTGGTTACCCACAGAGGTAAAGTTTATATAGTCAAATACATGTATCGCTTGAAGACCTTCCTCAAAACCTGGTGTCTTGAATAAGCCTAAACGCATGCGTGCACCTTCAATATGATTCAAGGTAATACTTGCATCACTAAGGATTTTTCCATCGTTACCGGCAGTGATACCGTTATTACCAAATTCTGCTAGTACGAAGTAGTTCACCTTACTATCCAAAGGCATGCCTGTTCCCCGCACACCGATACGGGCACGGTTCACATTAAATGCTTCTTGATTATCCAGGTTTGGGCCAATCAGTTTTGGTGAAACATATCCTGTCGCAGCACCACCACAACCAGTAAGACAGGCATCACTGTTATCTTTTTGATACTGAACCTGAGCAAAACCCCAAACCTTGGCACGAGGTGCCTGTCCTGGCCTTTCTGTACCTTGTAACATCAACCAGTTTGCGGCACTGGCAGATTGGCTTGTCATTGCAATCGCTGAGGCGGTGCACAAGCCTAATAATAATTTTTTCTTAAAACTAGACATCTGAATCTCCCTTAAGAGTTATTCTTTAATATTTTTAGTTAGGTATATTTTTTTATTAAGGCTTGACCAACAGGTAGCCTTTACTTGTCAGATCAACAATTCGAACAATACCGGCACCGACTGTGACCGCCTTGTCGTGTAATACAGGTGGATGACCCAGCAACTTAGTCATTGCTTTTTGTGTATTGGCACAAGCACTGAACTTCACACCACTTCCTGCCAAACTTGAGACACGTCCTTTATTTGCATTATCTGCAAACAACAAACGCAGACCCGGACCAAAAGCAACAATTTCAATGTCGACCTGGTCTTGTCCGTAATGCTTAATCAGGTTGTTAGCAACATTAAGAACTAATGTTTGTTTAAAAGGATTTGGATCACTGATTTGTAGAACAATCTTGGTATCCGCTAGTGACTGATCTGCAGCATTTGCCGTGGAGACGCTGACAAGCAATAAACCGCTCATCAATACCGACAGCATTACTTTGCCGTATTTCTTTAACATTGATAATTCCTCCAGAATTTTCTTATTTAGCGCTATTAAATAGCGCCCCATATATAAGACGCGACAATGCACCAAAATATTCCCTTTTAAATTCAACGGATATCAACGAGTTAAAAGCATAAGTATTTGATTATATACTTATTTTATATGGAGAAAAAAATGGAATATTCTTCCGATCCACAACGTCTACATAACAGAGCCGCTCTAAAAATACCTGGCGTGCGATTGGGGAAAAGTTGCAACAATGAATTTGTTCAAGAAAATATGTCTACATCATAGTCTCAAACAGCGCATCGCTGATAATCACAAACGACTATATAGGACAGCTTATTCGTGGGGACATGATCCAGACTTAGCTTCTGATGTGACACAGGAAACGATGGCCAAGGCACTAAAGCGCGTTAGCCAACTCCGTGATCCTAAAAAACTGGATAGTTGGTTATTCGGAATATTAATAAATTGTTGGCGGGATCATTTCCGGCAACAACGTGACACCGTCGATATCGATGATGTTGAACTACTACACCAGGAGACACCTGAGAAACTCAAGCAGACTCAGGACATGGTCGATAGTGTTAGACGATCGATTGCACGCCTGCCCGAAGGGCAGCGGCAGGTTATAACATTAGTGAATCTGGAAGGATTCAGTTACGCCGAAGTAGCAGAAATTTTAGAGATACCTGTGGGTACCGTCATGAGCAGGTTATCACGCGCCAGAAATACACTGGCGGAGTATTTGTTAACGTATAAAACGAATCAGGATGTCAAACCTGAGCCGGCTAAAGCCAGGCAGACAAAGTTACGGAGAGTAAAATGACACAGGAAAGTTTCAACTACTCAGATGAGATCCTAAACGCTTATCTGGATAACGAGCTAGCCACTGAAGAGCGGCAACGGTTGATTGAGGACTTGCGTGAAAACGACGGTTTACGTCAGCGCGTCTGCAAACTCGAACAAGTGCGCAACATGGTCTCGATTGCCTATCACGATATCCCCGATCCGCAACACAATATGGATACGAAGCAACGGGGCCTTTCATCTTTTGCAGGGATTGCGGCCGGTATTTTGGTTGTCGTGGGTATCGTTGGTGGCTGGTTTAGTCACGCCTACCTGCAACAGCAAAACAGCCTGGTACAACTAGCTGATCGCATCCAGGTAAATAACCCAGCCGATCCGGCTAAGCCCTGGAAAGTCCTGTTACATGTAACCTCTGACGACGCATTTCGACTTAACGCCGTATTAGATGAAGCAGAAAAGATTCTACGCGAATATAAAGCCAAACAGCAAAAGGTCTCTATTCAGATACTTGCCAACGGCAAAGGCCTGAACCTGTTGCGCAGCGATAAGTCACCCTATAGCAAACGAATTGCGGAACTTCAGTCTAATTATGACAACCTGATTTTTATGGCCTGCGCAAAAGCAATGGCACGCGTCAAACAAAGAATAGGTAAAGATGTGAAGCTATTGCCCGACACACATATTGCACCTTCTGCATTAAGTGAAGCACTCAACAGACAAAAAGAAGGTTGGACCTATATTAAAATCTAATATCTATATTACTTGCTACTCGCGAAATTAAACAGATGTAAGAACTCTTCTGGTACCTTTTTAAGTTCCTTTCGATCGGCAATCAAACTATTCTGTTTTTGAAAATTCCGATGATCTCTAAACCACGGGCGTGAATATGAGTTATATAAAATCGGTCTTATTTGATCAGATTTGTTAGCTTGTCCAGAATGTCGAATGTTATAGTCAAATAATAAAACTGATCCTACTGGAACTTCGGGGTAAATAATCTCAGCACCCGCTTTAGGGTGTCCCCCTCGAGGGTATCGATGGCTCCTCAACATCATTGCTGTTGTACCAGTCTGCTCATTTAAATCAATTAATGGGATAATGACAGTAATAGCATAACTTGGTAAGTGTGGATCTATGTGGATATCATAAAACAATGGAGGGTGATCATGGTGCCAGTGTTGTTCCTCAGAACCAGGCAACGATGTCACCGAACCTAGGCCTTGGAGGATACACTCATCACCCAACAGCCCTACCATTAAGTCATAGAAAAATGGATTAGCATATATTTTTGGAGTATTAAATGGTGTCGATAATTTAACGGTAATCATATAGCGTTTATCACCCACAGTAAGCGCATCCATATGCTCACGTTCAGTAAAATACTTTTCATACTGCTTTATATAACTATCTTTTAAAGCATTAATAAATTCTTTAGTATAAACATTCCTAATTAATAAACAGCCATACTCATTGTACAAGTCTGCAGCTTCTTGAAGTTTTGATTCACTGAATGCATTTTTTTTAAGATCTTCTTCAGTTACTGTAATTTCTGGAACCATTTCATAACCTTCTATAGATTAAACTAAATCTGCAAAACAACTTTCGAATTCATTTATATGTAAAATTTGTTGATTACTAACAATAATATCGTATATACGATCTGTATGTTGAACAATTCTCTCTGTTCGGTAGATAACATCAATGACATCATTTTTTGCTATGCTTTTCTTTTGATCATAAATAATCCATAAACACATATTTATATAACAATATGGTAAGACACCAAATAAAAAAGCTGCAATATAATTTTCTCCTGGAGGATCTAACGGGAAACCTACCGCCTGAAACTTAACTTGTAAATATTTTGAACCAATATCATCTATAATCTTACTCAAAATTGGTTTTGCATTGTTCTTTAGCTTTGTAATATGTTTGTATAGTTCGTCATAACTCTCAGGGGAATGGTCTGCAGCGTCTAACTGGGCAACTATTGGATGTTGACTGATAACAACTTCAGAGTTCACCAGCACACCTTTGTTTATAATTTTATAAACGATCGACCAAAACTTGCCGACTATTTGGTTGTCAATTTTTATTCTTTTACTTTTAATGTCTCGCTCTGCCTCTTTGAGCGGTTTTGTTATTTTCTTACTTATAGCATTTAAAATTGCCAGACTTAACTCACCTCTTTGTGACATACCTGCAATAGTATAAAGAAAGCGAGATATCGTGATTACTCTAGAAGAAAGTAGATAATTGTTTTTGTTTAAAACCTTACTTACAAACTCATTTATACAATAAGTGTGTTCTTCATATACGTCTAACTCACCATCTGATACAAACATATTTTTGTCTTTAGACTCAACAATCATGCGTGCTACTTCAGGGCACGACATGACAGCGCTGTTTAGTATATATCGTGAGAATGGTTTAGCCATACGAGGGTATGTTTTACATGTTTCACCCAGATACTCTTCACCCAATGTTGCATGAATCGTACAAAGACCATTCTCATCCATCAATGAACACCTTTTACCATCACCACCAATGAATGTTTCTTTTACCCCGTGGCTTTCTCTCTCTGTCAAATTTGACAGGATTTTTTCTCTAAAATTTACATCACTCAATCCTTCCCATTTTTTCAAAGTAGCTTGATCGACTCGAATATCCCAACCATGCGTACAACAGTTGTCTGGGCAGTCATCAGCTAAACACTGAAAATCTCTTAATACTTTTAAAGTAATTTCTGATCTTGACATGGAATGAAAATCTATAATTTATTTAGTTAAAATAACAACTGAACACCATTATATCACATGGGTTTATTTATAATAAAACTCTTTCAATAC
>Ga0316205_10001384_pt1 | contig 31206 bp, 25 predicted proteins | sample 3monthpyrite_MG_FD_204941 | JGI IMG/M metagenome (GOLD analysis project Ga0316205, IMG submission 204941) | Microbial mat bacterial communities from mineral coupon in-situ incubated in ocean water Damariscotta River, Maine, United States -... | ecosystem: Environmental > Aquatic > Marine >...
GGTGGTTTGCTGCCCGCTAAATGAAAAACGCCGCGCCCGATATTGAGGGCGCGGCGCTTAAAATCATTTGGGCTTGCGAGACCACCAACCGCGCCTTTTAGGCCGGTCGCTATCTGCGCTAATCGTTTCTGCGACCGGCTCCGGCGCTACCGCTACCTCAGCAGCTGCTTCTGCGGGCATGTCCTCTGCACCCTCAACAGGGGCTTTAGCCATAACGCGTTGGCGTTTTTTCGGCGCTTCTTCGGTCAAGGCAGGCGCATCGTCCGCTTTAGGGGGTTCTGCGGGTGCCTCGACAATTTCTGTCGGGGTTGCCTGCTCTGCTGCGGCTGGCGCTTCAACTGGTGCAGGTGCTTTCGCCCTGGACCGGCGGCGCTTTTTCGGTTTTTCTTCCGCTTCCGCTGTAGGAGATTCAGCCTCGGCAGGGCTTTCTACCGCAATTGGAGTATCAACGCTTTCCGAGCCTTCGTCAGCTTTTTGCGGGCGACGGCGGGTGCGTGAGCGAGAGCGCTTTGGTTTTTCTTCCGAAGCTTCTGGAGCGGCTGGTGCTTCTTCAGCGACAGTCGCCTCGTCAGCTCTAGCCTCGCCATTTTCCTCACCGTTATCACCGCGGTTTTTTGAGCGCCGACGCCGACGTCGGCGTTTTTTGGGCTGCCCTTCAGGGGTTTCTTCTGTGGTCTCGGACTGCTCGACAGCTTCAACTTCCGGCTCGTCTTCAAAGTCCGGCATGTCGGTCATGTCGATGGTTGGCAGCGCTTCCGGAATCGGCACGATGCGGGTCGCGGTCTTAAAGCGCTCGATCCGGTATTCCGGCGAGATCATGGTCGGATCACTTTCGACCCGCACAGACAAGCCAAACCGGCTTTCGATCATGCCGATATGCTCGCGCTTGGCGTTGAGCAGGTAATTCGCCACATTCACAGGGGCGCTCACCAGCACCTCTTTGGTGCGGTTTTTCACGCCTTCTTCTTCTAGTTCGCGCAAAATCGCGAGGCTCATTGAATCGTTGGAGCGGGTAATGCCGGTGCCGTGGCAATGCGGGCAGGGCTGGGTCGAGGCCTCCAGCATGCCGGGGCGTAGCCGCTGGCGCGACATTTCCATCAAGCCAAAGCTTGATATCCGCCCGACCTGAATCCGCGCACGGTCGTTTTTCAGGCCGTCTTTCATCCGTTTTTCAACCGCAATATTATTGCGACGGTCTTCCATGTCGATAAAATCGATCACGATAAGGCCGGCGAGATCGCGCAAGCGCAGCTGCCGTGCCACTTCTTCGGCGGCTTCAAGGTTGGTCTTGGTTGCCGTGTCTTCGATCGACTTCTCTTTGGTCGCGCGGCCAGAGTTCACATCAATCGCGACCAGCGCTTCTGTGATTCCAATCACAATATAGCCACCCGATTTCAGTTGAACCGTCGGGTTAAACATGCCTGCGAGGTAGTTCTCGACATTGTAGCGCGAAAACAGCGGCAGCGCTTCGGTATACCGTTTCACGTTTTTGGCGTGGGACGGCATGAGCATTTTCATGTAGTCCTTGGCCTCGCGATACCCGCGTTCGCCATCCACAATCACCTCGTCGATTTCTCGATTGTAAAGATCACGGATTGTCCGCTTGATAAGCGACCCTTCTTCATAAATCGGGGCCGGCGCGATGGATTTCAGCGTCAATGTGCGAATATTTTCCCACTGGCGGCGCAAGTATTCATAGTCGCGCTTGATTTCAGCTTTGGTGCGCTGTGCGCCTGCCGTGCGGATAATCAGCCCGGCACCTTCGGGCACCGGCATGGAGTTGGAAATCTCTTTCAGCTTTTTGCGGTCAGCCACATTTGAAATTTTACGCGATATACCACCACCGCGCGCGGTGTTGGGCATCAGCACACAATAGCGGCCGGCAAGGGAAAGATAAGTAGAAACAGCCGCGCCTTTATTGCCGCGCTCTTCCTTAACCACCTGAATCAGCAGAATTTGCCGAACCTTGATAACTTCCTGAATTTTATAGCGCCGCATGCGCGGCTTGCGCACCCGGGGCGCCCTTGTTTCAGCGATTTCAACTTCGTCGGAATCCGAAACAACTTCGGCATCTTCAGGGCCGGCAGCGCTGGTTTCGGGGGTTTCGACCAGCAACGAAAGCGCGTCTTCTTCGGCTGCGTCTATTGCGTCAATCGCTGCCGCTTCCGTGGCTTCAACTTCGGTTTCAACCGGTGCTGTTTCGGGGGTTTCGACACCAGCTTCTGCGTTTGGCGCACTTTCAGCGGGCGCGTCTTCCACAATCACCGCGTCTTCAATTGCCGGGGTTCCTTCGGCAGCGGGCTCGGCTTTGCGGCGGCGGCGGCGCGAGCGTGGCTTTGGCTTTTCGGCCTTTTCCTTTTCGCGCTCTTCTTCTTCAGCGGCTACTGCCTGCGCATAATCCGATTCCTCTTTCAGCAGGGCTTCACGGTCTGCGAGCGGGATCTGGTAATAATCGGGGTGAATTTCCGAAAAGGCCAAAAAGCCATGCCGATTCCCGCCATAATCGACGAAAGCGGCCTGTAGGGAGGGCTCAACCCGTGTAACTTTTGCTAGATAGATATTGCCAGCAAGCTGGCGTTTGTTGAGGGCTTCGAAATCAAATTCCTGAACCCGGTTTCCGTCAACCACAACCACGCGGGTTTCTTCCGCGTGGGTGGCATCGATAAGCATCTTTTTCGACATGTTTTCTCGCTCAAGCGCCCGGGCGGCCCTGCAATACGTGCAGAACCTCCTGTAACAGCCTGTAATGTTTGGGCAAATAAGCGGAGCAAGGCATGCATCAGGGGCCGCGCAATGTGCAGCCTATCCAAATCAAACATCCATGTCACACGCTTCATCGCGGTTTGTTCTCCAGCAAGGCAAAAGGCCCGCCAAAATTAATACGCCCCGAAAACTGTATATCGGGGAATTCGAAAATGGTGCAGCGCACCAGCCATTTCGATCCCGCCGCGGCATTTTTCCGCAACCATTGGACAAATGGCGAAACTGTTAATACGGCAATTCTGTCATTGCCGTTTTTTGACCATAAACCTGTTCTATATTGGAACACAATGTAAAACTGCGTTGAAGTGACTGCGAGACGACACAATCTAAATGAATTATATGCACCACCGAATACTCCTTACAGGGATGTTATGGGTATTTTTTGCACTCTGGGCACCGGCCCATTCAGCGGAGATCATTGGCCGCGAAACGATGATTTCCCGCGATATGGGCGGGATCACCATTACTCTCGGCCTTACAAAAGCTGCACCTTTTCGGGTGTTTACGCTGGATAACCCGCGCCGGCTGCTGATTGATACCGGCGAAATTGACCTGAATAACATGCCCGCCGGGCTGGCGTCCGGAATTCCGGAGATCGAAGCTGTGCGTTTTGGCCTGTTTCAAATCGGGGAATCCCGAATTGTGCTGGATCTTGCGGCACCTTTGGTTGTGCTATCTGCGCAAGCCGTGCGCGGGCCACAAAATAATCCGCAGATCATTATAAGGCTTGCCAAAGCCAGCGCCGCCACCTTTGCAAGCTCTTCCGCACCGCAACAAGAAAACCTCTGGCAGGGCGATCAAACGGCGCCACTTGTCGAAGGTGTGGTCAGTTTACCATTGATTGCGATTGATGCGGGCCATGGCGGCGTTGATCAGGGCGCGGCTGTTGGCGAAATACTTGAAAAAGACGTGTCTTTGCTAATGGCGCAGGCCTTGCGTGATACCTTGCTGAAAGCCGGCGGTTTTAGCGTGGTGATGACGCGCGACAGCGATGTTTTTATCCCGCTGGGGGAGCGCGTGGAAATCGCTCGCCGCGCCGGAGCTTCGGTTTTCATTTCGCTTCACGCCGATGTGGTGACCCATGGGCGCGCCCGCGGCACAACGGTTTTTAGCCTGTCTGAAGCCGGAGCTGACCAAGAGGCAAAGACCATTGCAACGCTTGAAAATCGTGCTGATCTGGTGGCTGGCATTTCGGTCGAGGGTGAAGATGATTTGATCACACAAGTGCTGTTGCAGATGGCGCATCGAGAGACCGATGCCTTGTCCAACCGTTTGGCCGATATCGTCGCCGAAACCCTTTGGTTTCAGAATACCTCTGAAACTAAATCCCGCCGGATGGCCGCCGGATTTCGGGTGCTGCGCGCCCCTGACATTCCTTCTATTCTGATTGAAGTCGGCTTTCTGTCTGATGAAACGGAGCTTGAAAACATGCAAGACCCCGCTTGGCGGCTGGCTATGTCCGAAACATTGCGCACGGCTTTGGAAAAGTGGCAAAGCGCCGAGGCAGAGATGCGCGGATTATTGCGCAATTAGGCGCTATGTTCTTTTGACCATTTCGCTGAAGCGCCCTATACGGGGGAGTGACTGTTTAGGAGAATACCTTTGACATTGGTAATAATGCGATTTTTCGGGTTTATTTTTTCGTGGCTTTCGCTTGGCCTGCTGATGTCTGGCATTGGCTTGATGGGGGTGCTCTGGATGTATTCCCGTGATCTGCCCGATCTGGAGCAATTGCGCAACTATTCGCCGGATGTGCTCTCCCGCGTTTATTCCGCAGATGGCTATGTTTTGGATGAATACGTGCGCGAACGCCGGATTTTTACGCCGACAGACGAAGTTCCCGACATTGTGAAATTCGCGTTTATCAGCGCCGAAGATAAAAACTTTTATGAGCATCGCGGCTATGATGCCCGTGGTATGGCCTCGGCACTTCTGACCGCCATTCGCACCCGCGGGCAATCGGTGCGCGGGGCGTCAACCATCACCCAGCAGGTAATGAAAAACTTTTTGCTTGACGGATCGCGCGAGATTGACCGCAAAATCAAAGAGATCATTCTCGCGACGCGGGTCGAGCAGGTGCTCAGCAAAGACGACATTCTTGCGCTCTATATGAACGATGTGTTTCTTGGCCAAAGCTCCTACGGGGTCACAGCCGCCGCGTCCAATTACTTTGGCAAAAGCCTTGAAGAACTGTCGATCGCCGAAGCCGCTTTTTTGGCGATTCACCTGAAAGACCCCAACGATTATCATCCTGTCCGGGATCGGGAAAAAGCCATTGATCGCCGCAACTATGTGCTGCGGGAGATGTTCCAGAACGGTTACATCACCGAAATTGAAATGACGATTGCACAGGCAGATCCGCTGCTGACTGTGCAATCCGGTGATTTTGTGTCGGGTCGCGAGCAATTACCGCCGCGCGGTTATTTTACCGACCAGATCCGCCGCGAACTGCTGGACCGCCTCGGCGCAGACCAGCTTTTTGGCGGTGGCCTTGCCATTCGTGCTACCGTTGACCCCGAGCTTCAGGCCGTTGCTGCGCAGGCCTTGCGCAACCGGCTTGAAGACTATGACCGCGAGCTTGAAGTCTATTGGGGTCCGGTGGAAAATATTCCGGTTGAAGAGCTGGAGAACTGGCAAGAGGCGATGAGTTCCCGCAACTTGCCGCGTGATATTCCGGAGTGGAAGCTGGCTGTGGTGCGCGAACTTGGTGAAAATTCTGCACGTATTGGCATCGAAGGCGTCGAAGATGATGAAGACGGCTATTTTTTGACCGTAAGCGAGGCCAAATGGGCACGGCCACGGCTCGAAGACGGCACCACTGGACGCCGCCCGCAAGTGGCATCTGATATCTGGGCGCTGGGGGATGTGGTCTTTGTAAAAGAAATTCTGGAAGAAGACGGCACTCGTGACTACTGGTCGTTGCGCCAGATTCCGGGCGTGCAGGGCGCTTTTGTGGCGATGGACCCGCAAACCGGCCGCGTGTTGGCGATGCAGGGCGGCTTTTCTTATCAGTCAAGCAGCTTTAACCGCGCCACACAGGCGCGCCGCCAGCCCGGCTCGGCCTTCAAGCCGTTTGTTTATGCCTCCGCGCTCGATAATGGTTATACCCCCGCCTCAATCGTGGTGGATGCCCCGATCGAAGTAAATACCGGAGAAGGCATCTGGCGGCCACAAAACTCGAGCCGGAAGTTCTATGGCCCCGCGCCGTTGCGCACCGGTCTGGTGAATTCACGCAATTTGATGACAGTGCGGATCGCACAGGATATTGGCATGGATGTTGTTGCCGCCTATGCCGAGCGCTTCGGGATATATGAGGACATGCCCGAGCATTTGGCCTTTGCGCTCGGTGCGGGTGAAACCACGCTCTACAAAATTGTCAGCGCGTATTCCGAATTCGCCAATGGCGGGCGGCGGGTGGAGCCGACACTGGTGGACCGCGTGCAGGATCGCAACGGCAACACGGTTTTTCGGCATGATCCGCGCACCTGCACAGATTGCACCGGCGAAAATATGGCGACAGATATGGAGCCGTGGGTGCGGGATTACGCACCGCAAATCATGGACCCTGTCACCGCTTACCAGCTATCCAGCATGATGCGCGGCGTTGTGGCCCGCGGAACGGGCGCCAGCACTGTGGGGCGGCTTGGCTTGCCGATTTCAGGCAAAACCGGCACCACAAACGGCGCGAAAGACGCGTGGTTTGTTGGCTTTACACCGCAAATCGCGGCCGGGTGCTATATCGGCTATGACCAACCCACCCCCATGGGGCGCGGTGCTTTTGGTGGCTCTATGTGTGGGCCGGTTTTTGTTGAATTTATGAAAGCCTATCTGCCGCGCCACGGCTCTTTTGATTATCCGCAACCCGGCGGCACGGTATTTGTGAAAATTGACCGCTACACCGGCGAGCGTTTGCCCGATGATGCAACCGGCGAAAATGTTGTCAGCGAGCTGTTTCGCGCTGGCGAGGAGCCCGCTTATGGGGCATACGGTGACTTTGTCGATGGTGGATTTACCATGGGCCGTGATCTATTGTTCTTTGGCCGCGGTGAAGCCGATAGCCAAACCGTCGAGATCGACGGCCAGCAGATTATATTGCCGCCAAAATCCACCTTTGGCGGCTTGTCCGCTGGCGACGAGTATTAAGAAAAGAGCCCGAACATGCGTGCAGAAACCGAGAATCAGGCGACCCAGATTCGCAAAACCGTCGATCTTTTGGCGCAGCGGTTAAACCTCGAAACCGCCGCGCACCGGATGGAAGAATTTAACGCGATGTCGGAAGACCCCGGCCTGTGGAACGACCCCAAAAAAGCGCAAAAACTGATGCGCGAACGGCAGATGCTTTCTGATGCATTGAGCAATTACAAAACCCTGTCTTCAGAGCTGCAAGACAACATTGACTTAATTGAACTCGGGGAGATGGAAGGCGATGACGATGTTGTCGCCGAGGCAGAAGCGGCCATTGCAGCGCTGGTAGAAGACGCCGCCAAAAAAGAGCTGGAAGCGCTCTTGGATGGTGAGGTGGATGGCAATGATTGCTTTGTCGAGATTAACGCCGGCGCCGGCGGCACCGAAAGCTGTGACTGGGCATCAATACTGGCACGTATGTATTCCCGCTGGGCGGAAAAGCATGGATACAAGGTCGAAACCACCTCTTACAATGCGGGTGAGGAGGCCGGAATCAAATCTGTCACTTACCAGATCAAGGGGCAAAATGCTTACGGCTGGTTGAAAAGTGAAAGCGGCGTTCATCGTTTGGTAAGGATTTCGCCATTTGATAGCGCGGCGCGGCGGCACACATCCTTCAGTTCGGTTTGGGTGTATCCTGTGATCGATGACACCATCGATATTGATATCAACCCCTCCGACCTGCGGGTCGATACCTACCGCTCCAGCGGGGCAGGCGGCCAGCATGTGAATAAAACCGATTCTGCCGTGCGGATGACCCACATTCCGAGCGGGATTGTGGTGACGGCCTCTGCCAAATCCCAGCACCAGAACCGCGCTACTTGTATGGCCGCGCTAAAATCGCGGCTCTACGAGATCGAGATGCGCAAGCGGACCGCGTCAATTCAGGATGCGCATGATAACAAGGGCGATGCGGGATGGGGCAACCAGATACGCTCATATGTTTTGCAGCCCTACCAGATGGTCAAAGACCTGCGCACCAATGTCGAGACTTCCGACAGCCAAGGCGTGCTTGACGGTGATCTGGATAAATTTATGGCGGCGGCACTAGCGCTGGAAGTAACAGGGAAAAGCCGGGCCGAAGCGCAGGCGGACAGCTAAGTTCCAGCTCTCGTTTTGGTCCTCTTGTCGTGCCAATTAGCAGCTAAGTGAAAATTTGGATGAACGTGTGGTTGCGCACTATCTGGTGCATCCAAATGCCAACAATTTTACCGAAAATCCGCGCTGTAGCAGCCCTCTTAAGCGGGCAAAACGGGTGTATCCGATAATATTTCGAGCGGTGAAAAAAATATTAGGCCGCATTGGAATTTCCGTGTATAAAATGTAAATAAGCAAACAAAAAAATTTCAAGGGATAATACATTGGAACTCGCTCAAGAAAATGGCGCCAGCGCTGCGCCTGAAATCAATCAAATCACAACATCTGATCTATGGGATTGTTTGAAGAAGGGCTGGAGTGACTATAAACGGGCCCCGATTATCGGTTTCTTCTTTTCAGTGTTTTATATCATTGGTGGATACATCATTATTTCGGCACTGGCGCTTTCTGGCGAAATCTGGTGGGCGATGCCTTTTACGGTTGGATTTCCCCTTCTTGCTCCGTTTGCGGCAGTGGGGCTTTATGCAACCAGCCGTTTGATCGAGACTAACGAGGAAATCAGATGGGGCAAAGTGCTTGGCTCCGCGATTGCCGAGCGCAAGCGGCAGATTCCTTGGGTTGGTGCGATTATCGTCATGTGGTTTTTGCTTTACATGCTGATTAGCCACGCAATATTTGCGATTACAATGGGGCTGACAGCGCTGACCAACATCACCACGTCATATAGCTTGTTTTTTACTCCAGATGGCATTGTCATGCTTATCGCCGAAATCGGAGTCGGCGCTGCTTTTGCTTTTGCGCTCTACTCGATTACCTTGGTAAGCCTACCGTATTTGCTTGATAAAGAGGTTGATTTTGTCACCGCGATCCTGACCAGTATTCAGTGTGTCATCCAGAATTTTACTGTGCTTTTATTGTGGGCAATAATTGTTGGCGGGCTATGCCTGATTGCGATGACGCCGGCTTTGCTTGGGCTTTTTGTGGCGCTTCCGGTGCTGGGCCACGCTACATGGCACATGTATCGCAAGCTGCTAAAGCACCCATAATAAAAAGCACTCGCGCTTGCGGTGGCATTTTTGCCGGGGTCGGCAAAAATGAGCTGCAGCGCCTTGGCCTCGCTTTGCTCGGCGCGCGCTATGCGCTTGTGGGCGCTTTATTATCGGCACGGAGCAACATGCCAAACAGGTCTTTCGGGGTGTCTGGGTCGGCGAGCATATCAAGCTCGGTATAGGTGCCGGGGCGGAGATGGTCGCGGATATAGCGCAGGGCCGAAAAATCTTCTATCGCAAAGCCAACAGAATCAAACAGTGTGATCTGGCGCGGGGAGGTGCGGCCTTTTGCTGTGCCGGTTATGACCTGCCACAGCTCTGTCACCGGATGGTCGGCCGGAAGCTGCTGGATTTCACCTTCGATTCTGGTTTGCGCGGGAAACTCGACGAAAATGTCGGACCGTAGCAGGATATCGCGGTGCAATTCGGTTTTGCCAGGGCAATCCCCGCCTATCGCGTTTATGTGCACACCGACACCGACCATGTTGTCGGTCAGGATCGTGGCGCATTGTTTGTCTGCGGTCACGGTTGTGATGATTTCAGCGCCTTCTACAGCCTCCTGTGCCGAGCTGCACTTGAGAATATCAAAGCCATAGCCAGCAAGATTGCCAGCGCATTTTTCAGTTGCTGCCGGGTCGATATCATAGAGCCGAAGCCGGGTGATTCCGCAGACGGCTTTGAAAGCAAGCGCTTGAAATTCCGATTGTGCACCGTTGCCAATCATCGCCATTGTTGTTGCGCCTTTTGGGGCCAGATGCTTGGCGGCCATTGCTGAAGATGCAGCAGTGCGCAGCGCGGTGAGCAAGGTCATCTCGCTGAGCAAAACCGGATAACCGGTTGCCACATCGGCCAAGACGCCAAAGGCTGTCACCGTCTGCAAGCCGGATTTTGTGTTGCCGGGGTGGCCATTAACATACTTAAATCCATAGGATTCTCCGTCAGATGTTGGCATCAGCTCAATTACCCCGTCACGCGAGTGAGCGGCGACGCGGGCAGATTTGTCAAAAGCCTCCCAGCGCCGGAAATCCGCTTCGATGTAGCCGGCCATATCTTTCAGCAGGCGCTCAACACCGATGCCAAGCACAATTTTCATCATCTGATCGACAGAAACAAACGGGACAATATTGAGGGTTTTCATCTAGAAACTCCGGGTTGGTCGGTCAAAAATACGCCGCCCCATGAGGGAGGCTGTGAGGTCCACCATCAGACGGGCGGTGCGGCCTCTGATGTCGAGAAAAGGGTTAAGCTCTACGAGGTCGAGCGATGTGACAAGCCCGCTATCGTGTAACAGTTCCATTGCCAGATGCGCCTCGCGGAAGGTTGCGCCACCGGGGACAGTGGTGCCGACGGCCGGGGCAATTTCCGGCTCCAGAAAATCCACATCGAGGCTCACATGCAAGCGCCCGTTGGCGGCTTCGACCTGCGCCAGAAATGCGCGAAGCGGGGTGGCGATGCCGTGTTCATCAATCGCCCGCATATCCACCACGTTTACATCGGTCGCTTTTAGGGCCGCCTCTTCTTGCGGGTCAATCGAGCGGGCACCAATGATGCAAATGTTTTCAGGCGGGAGCGGGGTGAGGCGCGGGAAATGCTTAAACCCAGACTGGCCGGTGAGGTAGGCAAGAGGGGTGCCGTGCAGATTGCCCGATGTGGTGGTGTCGGGGGTATGGAAATCGGGGTGGGCATCTAGCCAAATCACGAATTGCGGTTGGTTATCTTCTTGCGCACGCTGGGCCACGCCGCGTATCGAGCCAAGCGACAGGCTATGGTCTCCGCCAAGGAATATCGGGAAGCTATGGGGCAGGGCGCCGTAGGCCGCTTGAGAAAGCGCCTCGGTCCAGCCGATGGTTTCGGCAAGGTGGTGGACCGCCGGGTTGCTGTGTGCAATGGGTGGCTGCTGCTGTGGCGCAATATTGCCAAGGTCTTCCACAGTATGGCCAAGCGCCCGAAGGGTCTCCGCTAGGCCGGCAGTGCGGTAGGAATCCGGCCCCATGAGGCAACCAGCCTGTTTCATGCCGGTATCTATCGGCGCGCCGATCAAGGTGAAAGCTGTTTTGTGCATAGGTGCTCCGTTTATTTTCAACCTGTTTGGCGGATGAAATGAATAGACAGAAGGCTTCAAATTGCGCAAAATGGGAGAATAGTGTTCAAAATGAACGAATGGATAGCTAAAATGGACGATATCGAAGCAAAACTTGTCTCTGCCCTGCGGCATAATGCACGGGCCTCGCTCTCAACGCTTGCCGGCATTGTGGGCGTAACCCGCGCAACCATTCGCACCCGGCTAGAAAGGCTGGAAAGCCGCGGGGATATTATCGGCTATAGTGTTGTTACCAAGGGGGATATTGCGGGCCTGCCGGTGCGGGCGCTGATGATGATCGGAATCGAGGGGCGCGGGACCGAGCGGATTGTTTCACGGCTGACTGGCTATCCGGAGGTGCAAGAGGTGCATTCAACCAACGGCAAATGGGATTTGGTGGTTGAAATTGGCGCCGAAACACTGGTGGAGCTTGATCGGGTGCTCGGGCTTATTCGGCGCTTTGACGGGGTGCAAAGCAGCGAGACCAGCATATTGCTGGCCTCACGGAAGTTTCGTAAGCTGGCCTAGAACGGGATTTCGTCATCCAGTCCGCCAGCAGCAGGTGGGCCACCTTGTGGGCCGCCATAATCGCCGCCACCCTGATTGCCACCGCCGTAGCCGCCACCGGCTTGGCCGCCGCCATATCCTCCGCCACTCCCGCCGCCGCTTTCGTTGCGGCCGCCTAGCATCACCAGCTTGCTTTCAAAACCCTGCAAAACAATTTCGGTTGAATAGCGGTCATTGCCGCTTTGGTCTTGCCATTTGCGGGTCTGCAATTTGCCTTCGATATATACCGAAGACCCCTTGCGCAAATATTGCTCGGCCACGCGCACCAGTCCTTCGGAGAAAATGGCCACCGAATGCCATTCGGTTTTCTCGCGGTTTTCGCCGGTGTTTTTATCGCGCCAGCGCTCCGACGTTGCAATTCGCAAATTGCAAACTTTGCCACCATTGTTAAAAGTCCGGACTTCGGGGTCTGCCCCGAGATTTCCCAATAGAATTACTTTGTTTACGCTGCCTGACACGGTGTTCTCCAATTTCGAATCTGTTGCGCCATTGTTATCCAAAAAAGCGTGAAGTTGCCACATCCATATATTTCTTACACTTGATAAAATTTCCAGATAGAGTGCGGCCAACACCTAACTACAGGGCATATATTGATGAGGCCGTGTTTACTTTCATTGTTTTTGATTGCAGCGCCGCTATCGGTTTTCGCGCAGGAAATTGATGTGAATAATCTTCAATTGCAAGGCACTAACAGCTTCATCGAAAAATATAATGCACGAATCGCAGAGCCGGGTAGCATGCGCGATAATCTAAGAGCCTTGCACCACAGGATTCTCGCCGATCCTTTCCCTATACCTGCCGAGATCAACGCCGATAGCCATTTTCAAATCGCGGTTGATATGGCCGAGCGATATGACATCCCCAAACAGCTGTTTTTCAATCTCGTCACAGCAGAATCAAATTGGGATGTGGCGATTGTATCGCCGCGCGGGGCTATTGGCTTGGCGCAGCTTATGCCCGGCACGGCTGAAGAACTCGGTGTAGACCCCTGGGATGCTTACGATAATCTTGATGGCGGTGCACGGTATTTGCGGCAGCAATATGATGAATTTGGCACATGGGAGCTCGCTCTTGCCGCCTATAATGCCGGCCCCGGTGCGGTCAACCAGTATGGTGGCATCCCACCATACGCCGAAACAGAAGAGTATGTCGCCAAGGTCATGGAAGACGCGTTGCCCTAGCTCTGTGCTGCGCCATAGCCACCCCCGCCCGGTGTTTCCAGCCAATAAGTGTCTCCTGCCTGCATTTCACGCCGGTCCGCCGAGGCCAGTTCCTCCACGGTGCCATCTGCACGCACAATCCGCGTGCGCCCCAAGCCCCCCGGTGCCCCACCCTCAAGCCCTGGAGGGGGCGTCACACGGTGCCCAGAAAGCACCGCAACTGTCATGTCCTCAAGAAACCGAATTCGACGGGTAACACCGCAGCCGCCGGTAAATTTCCCTTTGCCGCCAGAGCCTTCCCGAATGGAGAATTCTTCCAGCAGCACCGGATAGCGCCATTCCAGCACTTCCGGGTCTGTCAGTCGTGAATTGGTCATGTGGGTGTGCACGCCGCTGGTGCCATTATGGCCGCTGCCATCATGCCGCAAGCCTGCGCCAGAGCCGCCACAGATAGTTTCGTAATATTGGTAGGTGTCATTGCCCCACGTAGTATTATTCATTGTGCTTTGCGCCGCGGCCTGCACACCAAGCGCCAGTAATAGCGCCGAGGTAACCGCTTGTGATGTTTCCACATTCCCCGCAATCACTGCCGCCGGATATTGCGGTGAAAGCATGGTGCCTTTGGGTAACACCACATTGAGCGGCTTCATCACGCCCTCGTTCATCGGGATGTTGTCATCCACCAAAAGCCGGAACACATAAAGCACAGCGGCACGGGTGACCGGCTCTGGTGCGTTATAATTGGTTGCGAGCTGGCCGGTGGTGCCGGAAAAATCAATTTTCGCCGTGCGCGCGGTTTTATCAACACTGATTTTCACCCTGATCTCGCGCGGGTTGCCGTCAAAATCGGGGTCCATCGGGTAGGTGTATTCAGCGTCTTTCAGCGTTGTAATTGCGCGGCGCACACATTCTTCGGCGTTGTTTTGCACGTGTTTCATGTAGGCTTGCACGATGCGCAGACCAAAATGATCTACCATTTTGCGCAATTCCTGCGCGCCTTTTTCACATGACGCAACCTGCGCTTTGAGATCGGCAATATTGATATCCGGCGCCCGCACAGGGTATTTCGCCGCAAGAAGCAACGCCCGTGTTTCCGCCTCGCGAAAGTGGCCTTCGTCGACCAATTTCCAGTTATCGATCAGCGCACCTTCATCATGGATACTGCGGCTATCAGGCGGCATAGAGCCGGGTGTAAGCCCGCCAACATCGGTGTGGTGCCCCCGCGCCGAAGTGTAAAACAGCACCGCACCATCCGCCCCGAAAACAGGGGTAACCACGGTGATATCCGGCAAGTGGGTGCCGCCATTATAGGGCGCATTCAGCACATAGACGTCACCCGGTTTCATAACCGGATTCTGAGTGATCACCGCTTGCACGCTCGCGCCCATCGAGCCCAGATGCACAGGCATATGTGGTGCGTTTGCAATCAAATCCCCCTCGGCATCAAACACCGCGCAAGAAAAATCGAGCCGCTCTTTGATGGTGACAGAAGCGGCGGTGTTTTCCAGCACCGCGCCCATTTGCTCGGCGATTGACATATAAAGATTGTTAAACACCTCCAGCATCACCGGGTCAGCCTCGGTGCCTATAGCATGATCGCGGGAAGCGGCTTCATAGCGCACCAGTTCCACATGGTTATGCGCAGTGATCTGCGCCCGCCAGCCCGGCTCAATGGCGATAGACGTATGTGGCTCAACCAAAACCGCAGGGCCGGTAAGCGTGTCTCCGGGCTGCATATCTTCGCGCTTCACAAACCGGCTTTCGTGCCACGCACCGCCTAGGTAAATCGGTGCAGTAAGCGTAGCCTCAAAGCTTTCTTTTACGCTGCGCATCGGCAGTTGCGGTTCGGAAAGGTCGGTGGCGGTGCCAATGGCCTCGGCGCTCACATTCTCGATCACCAGCGGGGTATCTCCCGGAGAAAAGCCAAAACGGGCTTGGTGGGCGCTGGCAAAGGCCGCCCGCATCGTTGCTTCGTCTGCAAAGCTGATCGGCAGGCTGGTGTCGGTGCCCTTCACTTTCAGGTGCAGCGTGGTATTTACGCGAATGTCGGCCTCGGCAACCCCTTGCGCCTCCACTTCACCAAGCGCCTGCACACTCAAGCCGTCAAGCAGGCTCGCCGCCTCAAGGCGGGATTCGGGCCCAAGCTCGGCCTCCAATGCTTGTGCGCGCGCGGCGCGAATATCGGCAAGGCCCATGCCATAGGCCGATAGCAACGAGGCCATCGGGTGGATCAGGCAGGTTGTCATTCCGAGCGTATCAGCAATTGCACAGGCGTGTTGCGCCCCCGCGCCGCCAAATACCGTTAGGCAGTATTCCGTCACATCATAGCCGCGCTGCACGCTGATCTTTTTTATGGCATTGGCCATATTTTCCACGGCAATTCGCAAAAATCCTTCTGCAACATCTTCTGGCGATCGCCCCACCTCTTTTGCCAGTTTTTCAAAAGCTTCCCGGGTAGCGCTCACATCTAAGGGTTGGTCGGCCTCTGGCCCAAAAATGGCCGGAAAAAACTCCGGCCGCAATTTTCCGACCATCACGTTGGCATCGGTTACCGCCAGCACACCGCCGCGCCCATAGCATACAGGGCCCGGGTTGGCCCCGGCGCTTTCGGGCCCGACCTGCATACGCTCATTGTCATAGGTCAGCAGGCTGCCGCCACCGGCCGCAACCGTGTGGATATTCATCATCGGCGCCGTAATCCGCACACCGGCCACCTCGGTGTTCAGCACCCGCTCGTATGCGCCGGCGAAATGGCACACATCACTTGATGTGCCGCCCATATCAAAGCCGATCACCTTATCCTTGCCCGCAATCTGGCTTATGCGCACACAGCCGACAACCCCGCCAGCCGGGCCGGAAAGAATGGCGTTTTTCCCCTGAAAGGCCTGTGCGTCGGTGAGCCCACCCGAGCTTTGCATAAACATCAGCTTGCCCGCTGTATCGCCCTCAAAGGCTGCTGCAACGCGGTCGATATAGCGTCGCAATATCGGCGTTAAATATGCGTCTACAACGGTAGTATCTCCGCGCGATACCATTTTCATTAATGGCGAAACTTCGTGGCTCACCGAAATCTGCGTAAAGCCGATTTTTTTCGCAATCTCTCTGGCTTGCTCCTCGTGGGCATGGTGGCGATACCCGTGCACAAAAACAATCGCGCAAGCCCTGATACCGCGCGCAAATGCCTTGCGCAGCGCTGCGTCTAGCGAAGGCGCGTCGAGCGGGGCCTCAATGGCCCCCGAGGCGCGCACACGCTCAGAGGCTTCGATGACCTCCGAATAAAGCATTTCGGGCCGAATGATTTCACGGTCAAAAAGCTTGGGCCGTGCCTGATACGCAAGGCGCAACTGGTCGCGCAAGCCCTGCGTGGTAACCAGCACCACAGGATCACCTTTGCGCTCCAACAGCGCATTGGTGGCTACAGTTGTGCCCATTTTAACCGAATTCACCCGCGCAGCAGGAATTTTTGCGGCCGCCTCAAGGCCCAAAAAACTGCGGATACCGTGGAGTGCAGCATCTTGATATTGCTCGGGGTTTTCCGAAAGCAGCTTCTGTGTATGCAGGGCGCCGTTCGGGTCACGCGCCACGATATCGGTAAAAGTGCCGCCACGATCTACCCAGAAATCCCACGCTGTCATACCATTCTCCAATACTTGTTTCTTCTAGGGTTAGTAGGTTGCGCTTTGGGGTGCAACACCGCTGTTTTCCAGTATTCAAAAAACATGATTGATCTCAAAATCTTACCGCGTCGGCGGGTTCACACATGCTAACGAAAAATTGAAATCGCAAAAGGGCCGCGCATGCTCTATACTTGGACCATGTCAATCTGGACCCGAATCTCTGACGCGCTAAAATCCCTTGCCTCCGGCGAAGGGCTTTCAGCGTTGTTTGACCAGCTGCGCTCGCCGCCCGAGCGCAGCATCGGCTTTACCATTGCTATTATTGGCCTTGGCGCCAAAATGGCAAAGGCAGACGGGCAGGTCACCCGCGAGGAAGTCATTGTTTTTCGCCAAATCTTTCAGATTCCACCGGATGACGAAGCCCACGCCGCCAAGGTGTTTGACCTCGCACGACAAGATGTAGCAGGCTATGAGGCCTACGCCGCGAAAATCGCCAATATGTTTAAAGATGACCGTGAAATGTTGATCGACCTCCTTGAGGGCCTGATCCATATCGCGATGGCTGATGGCCAATACCACCCGAAAGAAGATGAATTCCTGCAAAAGGTTGCAGAGGTTTTTGGCCTTGAGCAACGGGTCTTTATGTGCCTGCGGGCGCGCCATGTGCCGGGCATGGTGCCAGACCCGTATTCGGTGCTCGGTGTTACCCCCGCAACATCTTATGATGAAATCAGACAGCGATACCGTGCTTTGGTGAAGGAAAACCACCCCGACGCGATGATTGCACGCGGACTTCCCGAGGAGGCCGTGCAGATCGCGACCAACCGATTGGTTACGATCAATGAAGCCTGGGAGAATGTTCGTGCCGAACGCCAACCCGAGCCCGCCTAAATTTCGGATTGCGACCTATAATATCGAGTGGTTTACCAATCTTTTTGGTCGGAAAGACATGCTTCTGGATGATAACGAATGGTCCAGTCGTTATCAGGTCACCCGCCATCAGCAGCTTCGCGCAATTGCCGATGTGCTTCGAACAATTGATGCCGATGCGATTCTGATTACCGAAGCGCCCGATACCGGCGGTGATCGAAACTCTGTGCGCGCGCTCCAGAATTTTGCCGACGCTTTCGGCTTGCGCCTATCTCATGCGCTCAGCGGCTTTGAAAGCCATACAAGGCAAGAAATTACCCTGTTGTATGATCCTGATATCGTAGAGGTCAGACATGACCCGATTGGCGAGCGCTCTGATGGGCGCACCGCCGCACACGCCCCCCGGTTTGACAGCAGTTTTCGCTATGATCTCTGGGTAAACGGCCAGCCTCATATCCACACATTCTCCAAGCCGCCGCTAGAAGTGGCCCTGCTTCATAAGCCTTCTGGCACGAATATACGCCTGATCGGCGTTCACACGAAATCCAAAGCTGTGCACGGAAATATGAATGACGATGCCCGCCGCAAAATTGCGGTTTCCAACCGCAGCAAGCAAATTGCGCAATGTGTCTGGATCCGGCGGCGGGTCGAAGATCATTTAAAGGCGGGCGATTCGGTGATTGTATTGGGAGATTTCAATGATGGCCCGCGCCGCGATGCTCTGGAAAAAATATTTAACAAATCCAGTGTCGAAGTGGTGCTCGGTGACCCTTTCGAGCCCGAGACCCATCTGGACGACCCGCACGCCCGCCTCCGGCTGGACCCTTTGCAAGGCTGGGCGCTTTCCTCGGCGCGTTTTTATCACGCGGGGCTAAAGTGGTATGTGAATACACTGCTTGATTACGTGATGCTTTCTCCCGATCTGGGAGATAGGGCAGGGTGGCGCATCTACCATCCGTTTGATGACCCGGACTGCTTTAAAAACGAGCCTCTAAAAGAGGCATTGCTCACCGCATCCGATCATTTTCCGGTTTGCGTTGACCTTGACATTTAAGCCCCCATATAGTGCGCGATAACCAAAACGGAGTCCCCGATGTTCAGCCTGTCCAACCCTATGCCCGAAATACACAGAACCAGTGCCGAGCCTGCGGGCGGGGCTGATCTTGGTGATCTGCCAAGCTGGGATTTGAGCGATCTTTATACGGCACCGGATTGTGGCGAGATCAAGCGTGATCTGAAATGGCTGGAAGGCGAAACCGCCAGTTTCGCAGCTGATTACGAAGGTAAATTGGCCACGCAAAGCGCGGTTGATATGCTTCGTGTTGTAGAGCGCTACGAGGCAATGAATGGTATCATGGGGCGGATTATGTCTTATGCGGGGCTGCGCTATTATCAAAATACCATGGACGGTGAGCGCGCCAAGTTTATGTCTGATATGCAGGGCGCAATCACTGATCTTTCTAACCCACTGGTGTTTTTCTCACTTGAAATGAACCGGATAGACGATAGCGTGCTGGCTGGCCTGATCGCTGAAAGCGATGGCTTGGCCCGCTATAAGCCGGTGCTCGACCGGATGCGGGCGATGAAGCCCTACCAGCTTTCCGATGAGCTGGAAAAATTCCTGCATGATAATTCAGTTGTTGGTGCGGCCGCGTGGAATCGGCTTTTTGACGAAACCATGGCGGGCCTGACTTTTAATGTGGATGGCGAAGAAACCTCGCTTGAAGCCACGCTTAATCTGCTTTCGGATACGGATCGTGACCGGCGCGAAACCGGGGCCAAAGCCCTTGCCGATGTTTTCAGTAAAAATCTGCCGCTGTTTTCGCGTATCACCAATACGCTGGCGAAAGAAAAAGAGATCGAAGACCGGTGGCGCGGGCTGGAAACGCCGCAAAAGTCCCGCCATCTTGCCAATCATGTTGAGCCCGAAGTTGTGCAGGCGCTGCGCGACGCCGTGGTTGCGGCATACCCGAAACTTTCTCACCGTTATTACGCACTAAAAGCCAAATGGCTCGGGCTTGAGAAGCTCGAAATGTGGGATCGCAACGCGCCTTTGCCAAATGATGACGACCGCTTGATCGGCTGGGATGATGCCCGCGATATTGTGATCGACGCTTATGCCAGTTTTGACAAACGGCTCGCGACGATTATCGCGCCGTTTTTTGACAAAGGCTGGATAGATGCCGAAGTGAAACCTGGCAAAGCCCCCGGCGCGTTTGCGCACCCGACCGTTGTCGATGTCCACCCCTATATCCTGGTCAATTATCTCGGCAAACAGCGTGATGTGATGACGCTGGCGCATGAGCTTGGCCACGGTGCCCACCAGTTTCTCGCGGCTGATCAAGGTGAATTATTAGCCGATACGCCGCTAACATTGGCAGAAACTGCCAGCGTCTTTGGCGAGATGCTGACCTTCCGCAAGTTGCTTGCGGAGGCCCCTGACCAAGCCACCCGCAAGCGTTTGTTGGCGGGAAAAGTGGAAGACATGATCAACACAGTGGTGCGCCAGATCGCCTTTTATGACTTTGAGTGCCGCTTGCATACAGCGCGGGGTGAAGGCGAGCTAACCCCAGACCAGATCAACGAAATCTGGATGCAGGTGCAGCACGAAAGCCTCGGAGAGGGCTTCAATTTCATGGACGGCTATGAGAGTTTCTGGACCTACATCCCGCACTTTATCCACTCACCGTTTTATGTTTATGCCTATGCCTTCGGGGATGGCCTCGTAAATGCGCTCTACGCGGTTTACGAAGAAGGGGACGAAGGCTTTCAGGATAAATATGTCGAGATGCTCAAAGCCGGTGGCTCAAAGCATCACTCCGAACTTCTGGCACCGTTTGGCTTGGATGCCAGTGATCCCAAATTCTGGGATAAAGGCCTCAGCATGATTTCGGGCATGATTGACGAACTGGAAACGATGGATTCGTAATCGATCGAAGCAAATTTCTGTATCGCCGGATATCTTGCTGCGGCGCTGCGGCGCGCGGCTCCTTCGGCGGCCTGAAGTCGGGGCTGCGCCCCTTGGTTCAGGACACCTCGTTACCGCGTGTCGTGCATGCACGACGCGCTAGTAGCCAGTGCTGCGATTGACCTTAAAAAGGAAAGATGCGCCGCTTTCACCGCGAAAAATGTTTTCCGCCACCACTTTTGCGGCCGTATCGGGCCGTGTTTCAGACGCAATATGCGGGGTCACTGTCACATTGGGGTGCGCCCAATAGGCATGTTTTTTTGGCAAGGGTTCGGTAGCAAATACATCTAGTGTGGCGTGGGCGATATGGCCGGAACCCAGCGCGCCAAGAAGGGCGGGGTCATCAATCAGCGGGCCGCGCCCCGGATTTAGGATACGCGCCCCCTTTGGTAGCATCGCCAAGGTTTGCGCATTGATTATATGCGTTGTTTCCGGCGTTTGCGGCAATAGGAGAACAAGGGTTGCAGAGCGATTCAGCACCGCCTCCAGCCCCGTTTCACCTGAATAACACGCAATTCCATCCACTTCTTTTGGTGTTCTGGACCACCCTGCCACATTAAACCCGAGGCATTTTAACGTGCCAGCGCAAGCCAAGCCCAGCTCGCCTAGCCCCAAAATGCCTACGGTTCGGTCTTTCGCCAGCGGCGGAATGGCATCATTGCACCATTCATGCTTCGGGTTCACAATATGCGAGTCCATCCCCAAATGATAGCGCAACACATGGCCCGCGACCCACTCCGCCATCCCGTTTTTCAGCCCGTTATCAACCATGCGGCACAGCGGCACTGTGAGCGTCTGGTTTCCGGCAATCCGCTCCACGCCCGCCCACAGACTCAGAACCGCTTTTAGCTTGGTAAATGGTGTAAAATCCTGCACCGGACCAAGGGGAGAATACACAATATAATCCACAGTTTCCGGCGCGGCATCGCGGCTGAAATCAGCGCTGATTCCGCGCGCAGCCAGCGCCTCGGGGATCAGATATTTGTAAGTCTTCCAGTTTTCAGGTGTTCCGGCGAACAATACGACCGTCATTAAAAAATATCCTATCTTGGCTGGTGAATATGGGCTGACTGGATAAGCCCGAAGCTCCCGAGCAGCACCAGCATTGCCGAGCCGCCATAGGATACCAACGGCAGGGGGACGCCCACGACAGGGGTCAGCCCCATTACCATCGCCATGTTGAGCGCGAAGTAAAAGAAAAACGTGGCGGCCACACCGCCAATCAGCAAAGCGCCAAAGCGGTTTTTGTTTTTCATCGCGGCTGAAATAGCAAAGATCATAATCAGCGTATAGAGAATCAGCAAAAAGGTGCTGCCGACATAGCCGAATTCTTCGGCCAGCGTGGTGAAAATGAAGTCTGTCTGTTTTTCTGGCAGGAAATTGAGCCGCGATTGTGTGCCTTGCATAAAGCCACGCCCGCCAATGCCGCCTGAGCCAAGCGCAATTTTGGACTGGGTGATGTGATAGCCAGCGCCCAAAGGGTCCAGCGACGGGTCAAGGAACGTATCGATGCGCCGGTATTGGTAATCCTTCAGCAGTTGCCAGCTTGTGCCGCGTGACAAGAAAACCGATGCAACCGTGCCGACCCCAAGACTTAGCGCAGCCGCAAAATACCAATAGCTTACGCCGGCAAGAAACATGACAACCCCGCCGCTCAACACCAGCAATATTGAAGTGCCAAGGTCGGGCTGAACCACAACCATCATCGCTGGAAGTGCGATGAGCGCCAGTGGAATCGCGACATAGGTTGGTCGGGAAACTTTTTCGGTCGGGAGCCAATCATAATAGAGCGCCAGCGCCATAACGATGGCGATTTTCATGACCTCGGAAGGCTGGAGCTGGATAAAACCGAGGTTAATCCAGCGTTGCGCCCCCATTCCGACTGAGCCAAAAAGATTGACAATGACCAGCAATACAATACCGCCGATATAGATGAGTGGTGAAACTTGCCGCCAAAATCTGATCGGGATAAACGCGACGATAAACATTATCAGCATCCCGGCGGCAAAGCGGATCATTTGTGCGCGCGCCCACGGATCAAGCGAGCCACCTGCAACAGAATAAAGCATCAGGAAGCCAAAGCTGGACACCGCAACTACCAGCACAACCAATGGCCAGTTGATGAAAATGAGCTTGCGCAGGCCGCGCGGCACCTGATTAAGAGTTGGGTCTAGAAAGCTCACGCGCGATCACTGCCGATATCAGGTGTTTCGGTTAGGTTGGGCGGTGGCTCTTGCGCCTGCTGCTCTCTTATTTCTGACCAAAGATTGCGCGGGTAGGCCGATAGCGGCGGCTGGGTGCCATATAGGGCGCGTAGCATGATATCCCGCGCCACAGGTGCCGCGGCGCCCGAGCCCGAGCCGCCATGCTCGATCACTACCGAAATGGCAAAGCGCGGATTGTCAGCCGGGGCAAAGCCGACATAAAGCGCGTGGTCGCGGTATTTCCACGGGACTTCCTCCTCGTCGAGCCCCGCAGCGCGCTGCTCTGTTGTAATGCCGCGCACCTGTGCGGTGCCGGTTTTGCCGGCCATCGCCATGCTTGCTTCGGCAATCCGGCTGCTATAAGCGGTGCCGCGCGCTTCATTTGCGACCCGAAACATCCCTGTTCGCACCAGATCAAGGTGTGCTTCCGGAATGCCCAGCGAGGGCGCGCGCTCCAGAGGTTCCGACACGCCGTTTACCCGTTGAACCAGCCGAGGCTCTACCGCGCGGCCGGACGCGATGCGGGCTGTCATCACCGCGAGCTGCATCGGTGAAGCCAGCACAAAACCCTGGCCGATTACGGCGTTCAGCGTATCGCCTACCCGCCACTCCTCGTTGTATCGGTCAAATTTCCATTGCTTGTCGGGGGCGAGGCCCGCGCTGATCGAGGGGAGGGGGAGCGCTGGCTTTACACCAAAGCCCATGCGCCGCGCCATCTCCGAAATTTTCTCTATCCCAACCCGCTGCGCCAATTCGTAATAATAGACATCGCAGGAGTATTTGAGGCTTCCGGTCAGGTCCACATCGCCGTGCCCGCCCCGCTTCCAGCAGTGAAAACGCCGGTTGCCGACTTCGATAAACCCGCGGCAAAAAATCTTCTCGTCGGGTTCTATCAGCCCTTCCTTTAGGGCTGCAAGTGCGGCTACCATTTTCACGGTTGATCCCGGTGGATAAGCGCCTGAAATGGTTTTGTCCGCCAGCGGCCGGAACTCGTTTTCAATCAAACTGTTCCAGTAAGTTGATGATATTCCGAAGATAAACTGGTTCGGATCAAACCCCGGTGTAGAGGCAAGCGCCCTCACATCGCCGGAATTTATGTCCATCACCACCGCGGCAGCGCTTTCGCCATTCAGGCGGAATTGGGCGTAGTGTTGCAAGTCATTATCGAGTGAGAGCTGGAGGTCTGCGCCTTTCAGCCCGTCATTGCGCCCCAGCTCGCGCATGACCCGCCCGACCGCGTTTATTTCGACCCGTTTTGTGCCCGCAACCCCGCGCAATAAGTCTTCTTTGCGGCGCTCAATTCCGGTTTTTCCAATCTGGAAACCCGGGATTTGCAGCACGGGTTCGGGGTCTTCAAATCGCGCCAGATCGCTTTCGCTCACCGGCCCGACATAGCCCACAATATGCGAATAATCCTCGCCCATCGGGTAGCTGCGGTTCAGGCCCACTTCAGTGATAATCCCGGGCAGGGCGGGGGCATTGGCAGAAACGCGGGCAAAGTCCTGCCAGCTTAGCTGTTCTACAACTGACACCGGCACAAATGGCGCACGCCGGCGCATCTCTTCATAGATTTCTTCGCGATTTTCGAGCGGCAGTTCGATCAGCCGCGCCAATTCGGCCAATACGGCACGCGGGTCTTCTGATTGTTCGCGGATCATAACAATCCGGTAGTTGGGCTGATTTTCCGCTATCGGCACGCCTTTGCGATCAAAAATCAGCCCGCGCTCGGGTTGGATTAGCCGGTCGCGAATCCGGTTTTCATCAGCGAGTAACCGAAAGGCACTATTTTGCGTGACCTGTAAATGCCGCATCCGCAGGCTCAGGCCGCCAATAATCAGCCCCTGCACCCCGCCCAGCACCAGCGCGCGGCGGGTGATCCGCTTGTTTTTCGCTCGTGATGTTTTAGATGGTTGAATCATCTGATTTTGCCAAGCCTGTCGGGGCGGTTTGAGTGGTCTGGTTTGCGTACACGTATTATATAGTGCAGAAATAGCACCATTACAGGGTAAATAAGCAGTGTCAGCATCACAAATTGTAGCAAGCGCTCCACTTCAAGCGTTTGAGAGAAGCTGATCCAAAGCATTATATTTTGCAAAACAACCATAATTACCAGCAGCCCGGCGACCAGCGAGAACTCCAGCCAAAGCCCGCGCTCCTGTATTGTGCGATAGCTCAAGCGCACCGTTTCGCTGGCAACCAGTAGTAACAGCGCCCAAAGCCCAATTGGCCGCATCAATGCGGCATCAGCCAAGATGGCCAGTGCGGCCACCAGTAAAAACGGCGCACTAGCGGGCTGCCGCACCACCCACGCCAGCGTTAGCGCAAACAGCAAATCAGGGGTCGGAATTCGCACCGGTGTAAATTGCAGCGGTAAAAGCGGATAAGCAATTGAAAGCAACCCAAGTATCAAATATACCGCGCGAAAAGCCCATATTTTGAGCGAAACATTCAATGGTCATCTCCGCGCGGCGGTGGGGCTGCGATTGCTTCACCTTCCAATAGCTCATTTTCTGGCATTGGGGCCGGGGCAGCAATATTGTCACCTACCAATTCGCCGGCGCCGATTATCTGGTCCAGCGGCGAGTTGCGCAAAACCCGCACAAATTCAAGCCCTTCGAAATCAGCGGCCAAAAGCGCCCGCACCTCGCCGCTGCTCGAGCGCACAATTTGCCCGATCAAAATTTCAGGAGGAAATACGCCGCCGTCACCGGATGTAACAACCCTCATGCCGGGCAACACATCGTCGGGATCTTCGGAAAACAGCACCAAAGGCGCGAGCGTATTATCGCCGTGTAAAATCGCCCTTTGCCCGGTGGGGCGGATAATCACCGGAACCTGTGACGAAACATCACTCAAAAATACCACCCGGGCCGTGTGGTCTGCCACACCAGAGATTCGGCCGACAAGCCCAAGGCCATCGACCGCAGCCTGTCCGTCAACCACGCCATCAAGTGAGCCGACATTTAACAGGCCCGATTGGCTAAACGGACTGCCACTATCGGTGATCATCTCGCCGGTTACAAATCCAAGGCTGGGGGAGAGCTGAACGTTATTTAGCGCCCGCAATTGTGCGTTGGTCTGCTCAAGCTGAAGTGCGGCTTCCTGCCAGCCTTTCATGCGCTGCAATTCTTGCCGAAGCTCCTGATTGCGCTGGTAGATCTGCGCATAAGATTTATAGTCTGATACAATGCGGGTGAATTGCGTAACCGGTGCCAGTGCCCATTCCATATTGGGCACAAACTGGTCCACCAATGCCATTCGAAAGCGTTCAACACGCGGGCTATCGACCCGCCACAGAATAAACAGGGCGAAAAAGAGGAACAGAGTCAGGCCGACAATCAGCCGCCGAACGGCTCGCCACGCATTGCTTGTCTGCTCATTCGCCACAATGCCCCGCTAGTTGCCATAATCAATTATGTGCCGCAACTGGTTCTCGAATTCGAGGGCTTTGCCGGTGCCAAGTGCCACACAGTTCAGGGTTTCGTCAGCCACCGAAATTGCGAGTCCGGTTTGCTCGCGCAGAGCTAGATCAAGATCGCCCAAAAGCGCGCCGCCGCCGGTGAGCATCACGCCGCGATCCACAATATCCGCGGCCAGATCGGGCGGTGTGCTTTCCAGCGCGGCCATCACCGCATCACAAATCTGCTGCACAGGCTCGGCCAATGCCTCGGCCACTTGCGCCTGTGTAATTTCGGTTTCTTTGGGCACGCCATTCAGCAAATCGCGCCCGCGGATTTCCATGCTGGCACCGCGCCCGTCATCAGGAATGCGTGCCGTGCCGATCGAGGTTTTTATCCGTTCAGCGGTTGAATCCCCCACCAGAATATTGTGCTGGCGGCGCAGGGTTGAAATAATCGCTTCGTCCATCCTGTCACCGCCAACGCGCACCGAGCGCGCATAAACGATGTCGCCAAGCGACAGCACCGCAACTTCGGTTGTCCCGCCGCCGATATCAACCACCATAGAGCCGGTTGGGTCGGTTATGGGCATACCCGCCCCGATAGCTGCTGCAATCGGCTCGGCAATCAGGCCAACCTTGCCAGCCCCTGCTTGCTCAACCGAGCTGCGAATGGCGCGTTTTTCAACCGGGGTTGCGCCGTGTGGCACACATACGATGATCCGCGGCTTGGGCACAAACCACGCCCGCCGGTGAATTTTTTTGATGAAATGCTTGATCATTTCTTCAGCAACATCAAAATCGGCAATCACCCCGTCGCGCATCGGGCGAATGGCCTCGATGCTGCCCGGCGTGCGCCCGAGCATCAGCTTGGCGTCTTCGCCCACAGCCAAAACCTGCTTTTTACCATCGCGAATATGATAAGCCACAACAGATGGCTCGTTGAGGATAATACCCTTACCCTTAACATAAATCAGAGTATTTGCGGTGCCCAGATCGATGGCCATATCCGCCGAGAATATGCCGCCAAAAATGCCAACCATGTGCGTGTCCTTGCCTGTAGGAGCGGGCCTGCTCGCCCTGAATGTCTGCTGTTACGCTCTTATAGGGGCAAGCATTAGCAGTTAAAAGGCCACTTTTCCAGCCTGTAGATAAAACCGCAAGATTTTGCAGCAAAAGGCAATTTCCCGCGCATGGGTATAAACGAGAGATAAAGACTTGCTGCCAGCGGTTCCCCGCCTTTCTCCACAGTCAAAGGAGCAGTTTTACCAGACGGGCCAGCATATCGATCATTGAGGTTTTGAATATGCTTGGCGAGGGTATCCCCGATCAAACGTAGGCGTTTGGCGGCGCGCTGGTTGAGCTCAAACTGCCCATATTTAGGGGTGAGGTTGCGGGCAAGTCGGCGGGCGAGATTTCGGCGAAGACAGATGTGCAGTAAAGCATTTTGTCCATCATGTAATTGGTTGACAAAACCTCTAGCAGCGCAGGATTTTCCTGCTTTAGGTGATTTTCAAGACTGGCCAAACGGTTTTTTTAAGGAACGGACTCATACGGAGTTCCTGTTATCTGAGGTTAAATTCGGTTTAACCAATGCGGTGTCCACATTCCGATAACTTCCTTCAATTAGCGATACGCCGCGATGATCCCCTGAAGCTCTGCGGCTTTGGCGGGGGCAATGCGCTGCAAAAGGTTTAGCATACTGTTGGCCATGCCCGCGTTTCCGTTTTGAGCCGATATATCGCCTACCGCGAAATAATGGGTGGCGGCTTTATTGAATTGGCCGAGATTATAATAGAGATTTCCGGTCTCGCCATGTAGATCAGCGCTTTGCGGAAAATCTGTGGTCAGAGCTTCATAAAGGGCCGCAGCCTCGGTGATATTGCCTTGGCTAAAAGTCTCCCGGGCTTTGACCCAACGGCTGATCATGTTGTTTGGGCGCGATGCTGCGGGGGCAGGAGCGGCAACGGGGGCGGCGGCCTGGCCAAAATACTGCGGCGTGATTTCGGAGCCAAAGGCGCGCGGCCTGTTTTGGCCTGGCCTATGCGCCGGCAAAGGCATCGGTGCCGCTGGCACGGCTTGAATAACTGGCCTTGGCGCTGGGACAGGTGCGGTTTCTTTCTCGTCTAACGTTTGCGCGGTAGGTGCAGGCGCCGGGGGCAGAAGCTGAGGCTGAGGCCCCGCCGCTTCTGCTCTTTGTATTTCTGGCGCTGCAAAGTATTCAACAAGTTCATCACGATTCAAAAAAGCATAAATGGCGGCCCCTGCAAGGGCATAGATGGCCAGCAGGCGAACAAAGGGCATCATCATCATCGAATTTACTCCGTTTGGGCTTAGGCCCCGTATATTTCAGTGGCGAGCGCATCTAGCTCAAAGGCGGCTTTGCCTGAAGGCTCCAGTTCATTCACAGCCAGGCCCTCGGAAAAAGAGCGCCGGAAAGCGAGCCGCTGCACCAGCTTGGCCTCTAGCGGCTTTAACGTGCCGAGCATTTCCAGCGCCTCAAATGTTTCGGCGTTTTCGCGCGAGCGCGGGTGCGGGTCTGCCCGATTGATAAAGGCGCGGATTTTGGGCATGCGGCTGGTGCCGCGCTCACTCTTGATGATCTCGAGAAACCGTTGTGTTGCCCAGATATCAGCCTGCGACGGGGTGACAGGAATCACAATCTGCGAACAGGCCCGAATGGCTTCACCGACGGCCTCCATATCTGAAGTGCCGACATCAATCAGCCAGTCGCCGCGTGTTTTTCCCTTTTCGGGGAGCGTGTGCACCACTTTCAGTGGCGGCTCTATACCGTCTTCTTCGCGAATAAAGGCGACATCGCTCACAGTGCGTTGCGGGTCGAGATCGCAAACAGTGACCTTTTGCCCCTGCGAAATACGCCACACCGCCAGGTTAAACACCACGGTGCTTTTGCCGGTTCCACCTTTGAAATTCGCAAAAAGGGTCAGCATGTTTTACTCCTGTTGGGCGGTGTCAGAGCGGGTGAAGCGCTGCCAACCATCTGGCACGATAAAAACTGTCGGGTCAACCGGACCGGTGCTGATGCTTTCAAGAGTGCGCAGGGTGTTTCCGGGCAGGGTTTCCCGCAGCACCAGTTTCAGTTCCGGGTCATACCACCATTCGTTTCGTTGTGTTGCAGCCCCTTGGCGCGAAATTTCTGTCACCCAGTGCTCAGCTTGCCTGCCTTCAATGACTGTATTCTCCAGAAAGGTCATCTGGACAACAACACTGTTTGACATCTCTTGTCGCAGCGCACGTTTGCGGGTCGGGTCCCACAATATCACCATCTGGCTCTCGTCAGGGGCGCTGATGTGCCACCGTTCTACGGGAATGCTCTGATAGACATCAAGGCCGAGCCGATTGCACAAAAGTCCGGCTTCTTCGGCTGGTGCGGGGCAGGGCGGGGCATAGCTTTCAACAAATTCTTCGGGCTGAATAGCACCTTGTTGCTCAACATAGGAGCGGGTCTCTGGATAGAGAATATAGGTAAGCCCCTCGGTGGGGTGGATTATCTGGATGACGCGTTGACCGTCTTGCTCAAATTCCAGCCGCAAATAGCTGCCGGATCTGGTTATTGTGCCAACGCGGTCTGGCTGATCAGGCGTGGTTTGAACGCTGCGGGCAGAAAATGAGGGAAGGGGGGTGTTTTGCGCCAAAGCGAGGCTGGCAAAGAGCCCAAAGGAGCCAATCAGAGCGAAAAGCGGACGAAGTTTCATGTCGGCAAGGCTCCGGGTTGTTGTGGCTCCAGTAATGGAAATTCCGCCCCCTGCACATAGGGGGCGGATTTATCAAAGCTTAGTTGGTCGCAGGTGCTGCCGGTGCTGCTGGCGCTTCGGCAGGGGCTTCCATCGGGGTAATTACGATCGGGTAAGGACCATTTGGACCCATCATCATTGGCTGGCCGTTTGGCCCCATGAAGATTCCCATGCTGTTACCGCCGTAGCTGTTACCATAGCCGTTGCCGTAGCCTTCACCGCGGCCTTCGCCAGCGCCTTCGCCCTCGGCAGTGCCGGAGAAACCAAAGTTGAAGTTTCCGGTGCCATTGCCGCGGCCGTCAGAATTGAATGGGCCCCAGTTGTTGCCCCAGTTGTTGCCGTAACCATTGTTACCGCCCCAAGGGGTCCAGTTGTTGCCACCCCAGCCGTTGTTGTTGCCCCAGCCGTTGTTATTGCCCCAAGGTGCCCAACCGTTGTTGTTGCCACCGAAGGGGCCCCAGTTGTTGCCACCCCAGTTGTTGTTGTTGTTATAGCCCGGGTTGCCATAATATTGGGCAGAAACTTCGGTTGCGGCAACAGCGCCCAAACCAGCTACGATTGCGGCAGAAATCAAAATTTTACGCATAGTATCCTCCAGCGTCGTCCCATTTGAAATGAAGCCTAGGCAACGGGACAACCTGCCAGAAACTTCTTCTTTTGCCGCACAGCGCGACCTGTTCTTCAAGTCACCAAATCCAGAACGCAACCGGACAGGAGCCGATTTGCAAAGGCTGGTGACCGCCTCAAAACCATTGCCATTTTCCGGCATGGCCAACCTCTTGCGAATATGCGGTAAGCTGGCTTGTTATCCATACTTTCGAATATTCGAATGTGTATCAATATATGCAAATTATTGCACATAAGAAGTGGACAAATTGACGCGATCGGGTTTTTGCGCGAAATACCTTTATTTTCGTGCTTTAGGGGAGATTATTGGCACCTTTTCCGAAAAATATACTAAGGTGCGTATTCAAATATGGAGTGCAGACAGAGAATCTTCCTTGAAGCATTCGTTATGGGAAATCGCAAAATGCGGCTGGGATGCAAATAGGAGTCGAAACGACAAAATGAGGAAGCTGAAAGGAGCCAGAACGACATCTGACCATGAACCGGAAATGCCAATATTAGGAGCGTGGACCTGCGGGAAAGCGGACATCGCTGCCCAAATTCAGCCTAAATAGACCTGCGTTTACGGTGTTGGCCATTTTGGCGGCGTGCCTGCTATGACTGGCGCATAGCCGTTCCCACCTTGTGGAACGGGGGATATGGACCAGATATTTGAAGGTCGCCGGGTCTGTATCTGTGGCGGTATTTGACCAGAGCGTGGCGCCCAACGGGGCGGAGTATTTGATGTAGCGCTATCGGCTGAAAAGGCCAGCGGCGCGAAAATCGAATTGGTGGGCGCAGATGCTACGGGCTGGCGAGAGCGCGCTGTTTCGCTGTAATTGAGCACTGGCGGTTGTGCGTCGGGTGGCGTTTGCATCCAATAGGGA
>Ga0316205_10001385_pt1 | contig 31110 bp, 30 predicted proteins | sample 3monthpyrite_MG_FD_204941 | JGI IMG/M metagenome (GOLD analysis project Ga0316205, IMG submission 204941) | Microbial mat bacterial communities from mineral coupon in-situ incubated in ocean water Damariscotta River, Maine, United States -... | ecosystem: Environmental > Aquatic > Marine >...
GAATTTCAAAGCCGCTTTTCGCCAGCTCAGATTGAACAAAAAACGCGCCTTCAACAACAACAGATGTGCCGGGCTTTATGCCGCTAATAATGGCCTTGCCATTACTAACACGCACCAGTTCAATTTCTACCCCTTTGAATTCACCCGCTTCATCCTGCTCCACCAGAACCTGCCAGTCACCATCCGGGCTACGCAATACTGCGGCTTCAGGCACGGCCAGGGCTTTTGTATGATTAGAGGTTTCAATTTGTGTGTTAACAAATAGGCCGGGGTGCAGTGCATCATCCCTATTTTCAACCAGTAAACGAATACCCGTAGTACGTGTAGTTTCATCCAGTGAGTGATTGATTTGAGCGACTTTTGCAGGAAACACCCGTGCGTTAAATTTCACGCTGGCAATATTTCCTACTTTAATTTCATGGGCTTGCGCAGGCGAAACATTGGCAACGACCCAGAGACTGGCTTCATCAGTAATACGCATCAGCTCCTGCCCCGGTTCTGCCAGCTGACCCAGAATGTAGTTTTCTTTTAATACGGTACCATCACTGGTGGCCACCAGTTCAAAGCGGCCATTTGCACTGGAAAAATCTTCACTGGCAATTAGCGATTCAATTTGTTTTGTGGTCATGCCATAGGCTTTAACCCTGGCTTTTGAGAGTTCCCATTTAACTTTGGCTTCGGTGTAACGACGTGCAGACACCACCTTTTTCCCCAGTTTTTTTACTCGCTTCCATTCACGATCGACAACTAATAAATCGCCCTGTGCTTCAGCCATTTCAACACTAGAAAGAGTGATAACCGGCTGCCCTTTCTTTACAACTTCCCCTAGCATGACATGACGGTCTATCACCTGTGCTGAAATACGCGGTGTAATCGATGCGGTTTTATAGCTATTAAATCTCACTTCACCTGGTGCTTTAATGGCACTATTTATGAATTGTGGCTGGAGAGATTGAACCACAATCCCGGCTGCCTTCATTTGCGCATTGCTGAGTTTGGTAACCCCTTCTTCACCGTGTTTATCATGGTCGCCATTTTTTTCTTCACTCTGTTCATCTCCATTCTGTTTTTCTTCATCCTTATGTTTTTCATCTCCTTGCTCATGGTGTTCTAATTCATCATGATGACCTTCAGCTTTTTCAGCATGATCATTATGAGACTCCTCTGTTGTCTCTTCATGTTTCTCATTATGATCCCCAGCAGCCGCGACCATGTGTGAATTTATTAATGAACCGCCAAGCAATAGCAGCATAAAAAATGTTTTAGTATTCATGTTAAATTCCTATTTATTCTTTACTGATGAATCGATTTCGATATTCAACCAGTTATCAATTGTGTTTGTCTGGCTCATCCATTCAAAGGCGACCTGCCAGAGTTGATTGCGTAATCCCAGACCACTAGCCTGTGTTTCCAGTGCCTGTTTCAACTGTAATAAATAATCTGAGGCACTAATGTCACCGGACTTCCAGAGTTGTTTAATCAGGCTGAGCTGTTGTTCAACACTGCTACGACTATCTTCTCGCCAGGCATTCCAGGTGTTGAGCAAATGACGATAGCGCTCGGTGGTTGCGATTAAGCTAGCGCGGATTTCACGATAAGCCAGCTGCGTGCGATGCTGGCTGGCAATCAAATCCTGCTGTGCCACATCGACTTCTGCACTGAAACTGTTGCGGATATTCAACGGAATACTCAGACTAATACCCACCAGCGATTCCTCACCTTCTGAACCTGCAGACACACCGATGGTAGGGTTCCAGGCTTTTTCACTTTTACGTAAGTTAACCTGTTCACGTGCCACTTGTACCTCGGCCAGTTGACTACGAATAACGGGTAACTGTTGCAGAAAACTTTCCAGTTCATTATTGAGTTTTGGTTCGGGTAAAGCTTCAGGTAAATCGGGTAAGTTGCTGGGCAAGCCACCCAATAAGGCACGAAGTTTTTCGCGAGCCTCTATGCTGTTTGCCAGAGTGCTGGCCTGCGACAATAATGCCTGGCTGTAGGCCAGGCGGGCCAGATTCAGCTCTACCTGTGATAAGTCACCTGCTTGATAGCGACGACCCGCAATGTCTTTAAACTCCTGCATTAATTGTAGGGTTTCATTACTGAGCAGGGCCAGTTCTTTACCTGTCTGGTTCTGTGCCAGTGCGGTGAGCAGGTTACTGATGAGTGACTGAATATTCATCTCATATTCCGCCACGGCCTGTTGAAGTCCAGCCTGTGCCATGCCTGTACGGCTGCCCTGCTGGTCTCCCCAATCGATGGTCTGGCGTATCCCGACAGTTTGAGTTTTTACATCGGCATCTTCATACTCGATTTCCAGTTCAGGGTTATATACAGCCTGACCCGATGCTCTCAGGACGGCTTTGGCCGAGAGGAAATCCGCTTTCGCTGCCTGCAAATCAGGATGGTCTGTCAGTGTATTTTTTACCAGATTTACCAGGCGAGGAGGTACCTGTGTGCTATCCGAAATAGGTTCTGCTAATGCACCTTGCATAGACAGAATGCTTGCGAGCAAGCTTACCCACGCAGCAAGCTGCCGGGGATTTAAAATTTTCATATGTAATTCCTGACTAAAAATTAAAAACGATAAGTCGTTGTAAACGAGTCACAACAATAGTTTTTTAAACGTTCAGATCAGGCTTTAGGTGGTAGAAAAGGAGGATCGAGGATGAGTGAATGTAACTGCTCATTGAGAGCAGGCAGGGTGACTGCATTTTTAACTGTCTGGATATGTATTATTTGGCTGATAAAACCCGCCATATGAGAAGAAACATGGCATAAGTGATCACAGCTGTGTGCATCAACAGCATTTTCTAATATCGTGTTTTCAGCTGAACCCGCTTGTGAGTGAACATGATGTGATTCAGTTGTTTCCTCATCATACTTATTGTTTGCCGAAGCCAGATTAATGGCCAGCAAATTGAATATGATAAAAAATATGAGGATTGGTGATTTCATGTGGTGCAATATCGCATAGTTGACTGTTTTTTTCAAATAGCCCGTTAATAGGTTAAGATAATTCCAATAAGTTCAACCTGTCTAGTTTCGATGTCTGCTTTTTCACAACTGACACTTTATATTGTTATGCATGATTAGTTCATTTCCAGCCATTGCTCATAAATTTTGTCAGACCAGTGAGATTGAATCCAGGCCAGGACAAAATCAATTTCTTTTTCACTAAGTTTATCTTTGAAACCTGGCATAACTCCTCCCATTTTCTGACCGCCTTCTCGAACTATCTCTCTTAGCAAGTTAAGGTCATGGTGCCAGGTATGTGCCGTTCCATTTAATGGGGGTGCCGGGTAGTTTCCAGTTTCATCCGTTTTACGCCAGTTGCTAACGCCAGCCGCATCTTTTTTGTGGCATCCTGAACATTTTTGTCGGTATATTACACCGCCTTTCAGAACCATAGATTTGTTATACCAACGTGACACTCTAGGTTTTTTTCTTTCAGAAACTTTATTATCGGCATGGCCTGCACCTGCAATTACGGGCGTAATGAATGCCGAACTTAAAATAAATATAATAAGATATGAGGTTTTCATAAATAGGTCCTGTACATCTTGTTGATAATATATTTATCAACTATTGAAGTAATTAATGATATGTTTTTTAAATCAGACATCATCTGAAACCAGTGTATATATATTATAAAAGCGAGCAGTTTTTAAATGTAGATCAGTAAAAACATAAGAATTAACTATCCTCAGTAATAGCTACGGATGTGTTAATTGAATATATATAATTGGTTTGTAAGTGACTATCAGGAGATCAGTTTCTTAGGAGGGCGAAATAAAGAAGATAAGGGTGGGATGACCAGTCCCTCCTTAAATATATGAGGCTTTTTATCAGCCAAGTTTAATTTTGTTTCACTAGCGGGGTAAAGAAATATAGCGGAAGCTGAAAAGCATTGTCCATTGTTACATTGATGCTTTTCCTGACAGTTGTGTTGTTTACAGTGTCCACATGAGGGGCCATGTTTTATTCGGTGATTTGATAATTTAATTTCTACAAATTGTTCGTCTGTTGCTGAAGCAACATTAGATAAATAAACTTTTGAAGTCGCCATTAAGCCTTGCAATGGTACGAATAGTAGCGCCATTATCATTATATTTATCAGGGATGTTTTAAAAGATCTTCGCATTCACTCTAACTTGTTAAATAGTTTATATCTAAAGATAAACATGTGATGCCCGTTTAATAATTAAGTTCAATAAGGATTTATTAATTACCAAAGAACAATTTAAAGCACAGTTATGACTATCAATAAATTTGTTGCTCGGTAATCGCCACTAGACGAATTATGCTTAAACGAATGAATCACCGAAAATGCCAATAACGATGTTCTGCAAGTAATTTAGCCGGAACCCACTCCAAGCTCTCTCCCCTATTTCTTGACTTGAATCAACGCAAAAATTACTGATCACTTTAATGTATTAGGCAATGCTTATATAGCTGAATGTGATTTGGATTCAGGTGAGAACCGATTCGATGAATGCTGATGAAACCCGATTATTAGCCATCCCGCGGTGAAGTAACTGCTAGTTAAAATGATAATAGGAACTTTAACATTCAGAATACTCAAGCAGACGAAAATTTGCATCAATGTCATAGAAGTAAAGATAATTTACAGGAGATTTAAATAATGAACACTAATCATAGACGTTTTTCTGTTCGATACCTCACTACCGCAATTGCAGTACTGCTAATTGCGGGCTGCGGGAGTGATGAAGGCAACAGTGTTAGCGTACCCACTGCAACCATTTCAGGAACCGTTCCAGGCACCAGGATAGAGGCGTTTGCTGATAACGGTGGGTATTATGTCACTCACTCTAATAACAACGGCACGTCTGAACACCCGTTCATTCTTGAAGTACCCGCCGGTATGGGTATTCGCCTGGTCATGACGACCAATGAAGACACCGTAGACGAAGTAATGTCTCCGATCGGCTTCCGTGATAACACAAACCAGGAACATACTCGGATTGTCCTGGGTGAAGGCGACGCTATAGAAATGGGTTATATACCACTGGCAATGAGCCGAGCTCAAGCGGCGGGTGATGTTGATGGAGATGGTGATAACGATGATACCAACAACGATGGCGTACTTGACTCGCCCTTCATGCTGAGTGTTTCCCAGAGTCCACTTGCACACGCTGATGCTGATGCTGATGGCATGAACGATTTCGATGACCCTGACCACGGAGGGTATCAGTATTCAGGTGTGGATATGGACCCTCTCGACCATGACAATGACGGCGTGCCCAATACTATTGATCCGGACTATGTACCCGCTGCTGGTTTTATGGATATTGACCGAGATGGTCTACATGATAATACCAATGACATGAACCCCGGTAACATAGAAGGATCCAACTCAAAATTCATCGATGACCTGCAAGGCTACGGCTATCATCAGGATGACGAAAATCGCGATGGCTTTCATGACGACGATGTTAACCGTGATGGCTACCACGACGATGATTTAAACATGGATGGTTTTCACGACGACGATCTCGATAAAGATGGTTTTCACGATAACGACATGAACCGTGATGGATTCTATGATGACGATCTGAACCATGACGGAATGCGCGATGTAATATAATGTCCGGATTGGCCACATGTAGTGTAGAAACGCTCACTACAAGCCTGAGCAGGTATCTCCTCTCCCTGTATCAGGCAGAGAGCGCAATCACACGACAGGAACACCGGCCTGGCAGAAATGTTTGTGCCATGAGCTTGCCTTAAATGAAATTTACATTAATTCCTTAAAAATAATCTTAAAAGCAACCATCTTCAGCATTTTAGGAACATAAATTTTAAGCCGGATTTTTGTTTGCATGTACGTATTGCTGCGGATTCTCATCAAAACGCTGTTGGCACCGATGGGAGCAAAAAACATAGGTGTCTCCCTGATATTCTGTTTTCGACCTGGCCGTCCATTCATCCACTCGCATACCGCATACTGGATCCCTCACCCAGGTATGAGTTTCAGTTTTTCGATCACGCAGTGCACCATCTTCAAGCCACAACAGTTTATCAGCAACATCTACAGTGCGACTATCATGGGTTACCAGTACGACTGTACAACCTTCGTCTCTGATTATGTCATGAAGAATCATCATGACTTCCTGGCCTTTTTCAGAGTCCAGATTACCTGTGGGTTCATCCGCCAGTATCAAGGGTGGCTGGTTAATGAGTGCACGTGCAATGGCCACTCGCTGTTTTTCACCACCAGAGAGCGTTGCCGGCAAGGCAGTACGCCTGTGAGTTAAATCGAGTCTGTCGAGCAATTGTTTGCAACGTTGTCTCGCGCTACTAATTCCACCTGCGACCAAACTTGAAGGTAACAAAATATTTTCTTCCACCGTCAGGGCATCCAGTAGATTGAACGACTGGAAAACAAAGCCAATATTTTGTGCCCGTATGGAAGGCAACTGCCCTTCTTTAAGACCTGTTACATCTATACCATTTAATATTACATGGCCAGAGGTAGGCCGCAATAAAGTACCCAGCATGGATAACAACGTCGTTTTGCCTGAACCAGAAGGCCCCATAATTAATACCAGTTCACCCTTTTGTATTGAAAGTGATACCTCATTAACGGCACGCACAGTGGCATCACCATGACCAAAGTGTTTACTCAGGTTTTCTGTTTGTACAACGGTTTCATTTTCCATGATCAAATGCACAATAAGGTAATGTTAATATTAATGTTCAAGTTTGTTTTTCTTCTCGGCAAATTCTTCTGCACTAATTTCCCCCCTGGCATAACGCTGTTCGAGAATACTGCGTGAACTTTTGTCTTCTACATTCGATTTGCCTTCGTGCCTTTCTCTTTTTTTGATTAAAAGATACATAAAAACAAAAGCAAGGATTAACCCGCACCAAAGCAATAGTCCAACAACCCAGTGTCCAGGGCCAAGTCCTAGAAAACCTTCTTTCATAATCTTTACCTCCGCTCTACTTAAACAGTTATACCCGCCAGTTAATCGGTAACTCGCTCAACCATGAAACACGCTTAATGGATCTACTTTAGCAACTTGTCTTGCAGGCCATAAAGCAGCGAGTGCGGCAACAAGCAAAGCAGTGATTCCAATTTCCGTCAAAGAACCTAATGTGACTTGCAGGGAAATTTCCGGCGCAAATACAGTGATCATGGGAAACAACAATAACGCGAACAAACCGGCAAGAACAAACCCGGCAAGCGTAAGTACCATCGCCTGTATCAAAACACTCGTGTAAATATGCCGGCTTCTAAAACCAACTGCTTTTGCTATAGCAAGATCACGTTTTTTACGGCTGATAAATGCATGACTGGTGAAAGCGACAATCACCAATGCCAGTGCAGAACCAATCATGGTCATTAGCACAATAATCTCCACGCCCATTTGCATCGCCATGTGATGATCATTTTCAATAAATACTTTTTGTGGCAATGCATTTACTTTTTCCAGCTCATTATGAATACGCATGGCTAATTGTTCAGCGTTAACACCTTCATTGGCCCTGACCATGACATAACTGACCATACCTTGCGCAGACATGATATCTGCAAGATCATCATAGCTTACAAAAACAATCGAGTTGGCCATGGAAAATGCACCTGAGGACAGGCCGACAATACTAAAGGTATGATCAACAATCTGCATACTGTCGCCAATCGTTAATCCGGTTAATCGGGCAAGCACATCAGGTATCACGACTTCACCTCTGTTCGGGAGACGTTTACCACTGTGCATAGCCCATGGCCCACTGTACTCTGCTCGTCCAGTTAAACCGACAATGTAGGTAAACCATGCACGTCCACCGGCATTAATCACTGCATTTAGATATAAGATAGACTCTGTTGACTTTACGCCTTCTATTAAACGGATGCGGTCTTCTTTCCAATCCCAGAGTTGCGACATCGCCATATGCATATTAGCAACGCCTTTTTGCATTACCCAAACGTCTGCATTGACCTGTTTTGGATATGCTGTGATGCGATCTGACTCTCCTGCAAATATGGCACTGAAAAACATAACTAAAAGGAAGGCAAAAGCCACACCAAAACAACTGGCAACTACCCCTATGCCTTCAGCAAACAGTGATTTAATACTCCAGCGAATCATCTCAATTCCTAAATGCCATTACCGGATCTAGCCTGGCAACAGCTCTCAAAGATAACAAGGCACCCAACAGGGCGAACAATAAAGACGCAATTAATGTACGAATGACTGGGCCAGGTTCACTACTTAAAACAAGATAAACCGGTACCACTTCTTGTATAAGTTGAGCAAGCAGATAAGCAAGTACATTTGCAACCGGTATGGCAATCAGGGTAATCAGTAGAGTTTCCAGTAACACACCTGCTGCCAGCCTGGGTAAAGTAAATCCCATCGCTTTACATACAGCTAATTCATATTTTCTGTTTTGAATCGCTGAAAACATTATGAGACTGATCACCAGCACACAAATCACATAAGCAATAACAATCATTAACTGAAACACAGCACCTAGCATTGAACGACTCATTTGCACATCATTCTGTGCGAATATTTCTGGTAAATAGGCATCTACTTCGGGTAACTTTTTTTCAATTGCAGTGGCTATTTTTCTCGCATCATATCCCGGCTTAATCTCAACCAGTAAAAAACTTAATAAAGGCAGGGTACTTAAATCACCCACAATGTCGGACTCAAAATATAAATCAATAAGATCATCATACGTCGCAAAAGCAAAAGGCGCGAAAAATGCGGCTGTATTTTTTGAAATACCGGCAACCCTGAAATTAAAGTCCGAAACAATAAATTCATCACCGGGCTCTAGCCCATAAATAACGGACAATGACTTGTCGATAACAATTTCCCTGGCTTCTTTTATGCCTCTGCCTTTTTCAATAAGACCTGGCCCACCCAGGGTGTCATAAACAAGAATAAAAACCGGTGTTCGGCGATCATCATTATTATAAATAATGGGTAAAGTCGTTAAGGGGTGTGCATTGACAACCCCATCAATTTCTTCAATAGCAAGACGACTCAATTGCGGCAAAATAGAACGACTGGCAATCATATTAGAAACACCAGCCTGGGATACAATCACGTCTGCTCCCCGGTTAAAAATCATATTTCGTATTTGTTGATAAATACCTTCCCTGAAACCTTCAAGTACGAGTACAACGGTAATAACAGACGCAATCGAAATGACCATAAACAGGACACGTGCAGGTTCATTTTTAAAACGACGCATGATGAGCTGTAAAATAATTTTTCAAGACCATTAATTAATTTGAAAATATTCTATAAAATCTTCAGTCAGGTAAATTCCCGGTAAATTCAATTCCCAGTAAATACAATTAATCTAAACATTAACATCTAAATACATCAGGCATGTAATTCTCAATGGCGATACTCATTACCCGGTTGCTCAAGATTATCCAGCTCAGTTTCTTCCAGGAAATAAATAAAAGCACGCTTGAGTTTTTCACCGAGGCCGCTAACCAGTTTTTCGCCAGTTTTTTCAATCGCTGCTTCTATCTGCTCAACCGTTGCCTGCATTAAATCATAAGTGATGTATAAGCTGTCTGATTCGATATGAACCTCCTTGATGCCCATCATATTTTCCAGATCACTGGTGATAACTCTCGACTGATTTTCAGTTAAGGGCTGGTTCAGTTTAAGGCTTCGCTTTTTGATAAGCTCATGCCCCTGTTGCTTAGGTGACGGATGACCTGGCATGCCAATATACAAATGTGGATTGGCTTCAAAGCGTTCACGGCACTGCTGCGAACAAAAGGCATATACACACGCCAGATATTCCAGTGCAAAACTGTCCTTATTAATAATCATGTGGCACACGGGACAGCGCTGCTTTTGATTATTTTCTTCTTTCATGCAGTCCCTCCTTCACAGTTGTTTAACTTTTCTTCCTGTATACATCGCTAGCGTAATCAACTGGTCGAATAACGCTAACTCCGATTTACCTGTTCAGCCGAAACCTCTTCAACAAGTCCAGTGAATTAACCACCCTGTTGTTGCAGGTTATCAATTACCTTACGCAAACCCACCATGCCAGGCCTGTCGTAATATGTACGTCGTCATTATATCCATAGCTCTAACTCATAATGACTCATCACCGCATGCAATATATCGCTTCTTGTTATAATGCCTTTTAATTCTCCATCATTAACAATGGGCATAGCCCCTACTCGTTGCTCAACAAACAGGCGTGCTATATAACGCACATCCGTTTGTTGGCTAGCCGTCAACACGGGTGATTGCATTAACTGTTCAACCTTATCAACCAACTTGTGTGGTGCCGGGTACTTTTGGTCACTGTCATATAACCCCGCCATGTAGTGCAATATATCCCGATCTGAAACTATACCTGTCACTTTGCCTGCAGATGAAACAACCGGCAGGTGACGCAGGCATTTTGTCTGGAAAAGTTTTAATGCCTGCTCAATGGTCTTTGATGAAGTCAATGTCACCACAGGTGTGGTCATAATCTGATAAGCAAAAAGTACAGGTCCGTCCGTAGGCAACTTATCAATTGCCTGGTAAGCATTTTTTGCCAATAATGACTGTGGGTGTTTTTGTGCCGTTTGATGACGCTGTTCTGCATCAATTTCCCCGTCTGTTTCAATTACCTTACTCGGATTAATTGCTGCAGTTTTCTTTATCTCGCGTCGATCAAATATTCTCTCCAGCGGCATCAGGTCATGCTTATTGGGTCCTTGAATATAAAAAAACATGAATTATAACCTCGCAAAAAATGTACTAACGTATCTAACATGTCATTACCGATGTTTTTCTACTGACTTTCGGCTGACGACAAAATTATAAATCGGCACCCAGATCAGCGCGATATACCAACCATAACCATAGCTCTCAATCAAACCCAGTAAAAAACTTTTCCAGCTAATCCATTCAAATCCGGGCAGCAGTTTCTGCCAGGCCTGGTACATGGCATAGTCCGGCAATAAAAAGTCGAAACCGACACACAGGATAAAGCTGATCATTAGCAACAAACTGGTGGCGTGACCGACGGCTATCAAAGACATACGCGAATTCATGATGCATCTCCTTTTATAAATTTATCCGGCTCTGCCTCGAATTTGTCCAGACAATCCCGGGAACAAAAACGGTATAACCGGCCTTCATGCATTTTCCCGTAACCCTGTTCGGCATCTACCGGCATACCGCATACTGGGTCGGTATTTTTATGTGATGATTCATCGCCATGCGTATGATGATTGTGACTGCCATGGGTCGTATGGGCACCACAACCAAAGCGCATCATTAAATAAAACACAGCCGCAAAAAACAAAAATGATAATAAACCTTCCATAACAAGCTCCTATAAGTTAGGCCCTTTATCGACTGGAAAGGGAGTCGTCCTCAAGTATCACCTCAGCAGTAAAAAAATCTCGCCATTGTTTTAGAGGTGGGAAAAAAGCCGGCAAGCTGATCAGGTAATTTTGATAGGCCTCGTCAAATTGACTGAACATATATTGCTCTTCCGATCTCGCCAGTCTGACATAGGCGTAAAATAAAACCGGTGCCATCAGCACAGTGAGCAACGTCGGCCACTGCACCAGAAACCCAGCAATTACCAGAAACAAGCCTGTATACTGAGGGTGTCGGACGAAAGCATAGACGCCATCGCTAACCATACCACCGCGGGCAGCATGTACCTGTCGCCAACCTTTGGACAGCAGCACATAACCAGCTAGCATTAACGCCAGACTGGCAGCCATCACCAGCATCCAGGCAAGATCCGAGCCGCCGAATACAACAACCCATAAATGCCCCAACTTGTGACTAAAAGGCTGCAGCACCGGGTAAGCATCTCCCAGCCAGCCAGTCAGCAGATAAATAGTTAACGGGAAACCGTACATTTCACTGAACAGAGCCACCAGAAAGGCCGTGACCAGACCCATGTTGCGCCATTCCAGTTTGCCCTTTGGTGGCAGGAAACTAAGAAAGAAAAACAGGAACAGGCCGATATTGAAAGCCACCACCACCCACATACCATATGCGTATTCTTCTGACATTATCCTCTCCTCATGCTGGTCTATCTTCGCAACACATTTGTGCTAACAATGATTCAAGCAGATAGTTAAAGTATCCTGTTAGTTTGTTTCCATCTGTTCTTTTGTGTGAATTCGATACAGAGATTCCACTGGCAAAATTGCAACAATGCCATCATCTTCTTTACCTGTATGTGCAGCGTCTATTATTCCCTGCGCCACTTCCTGTGCTCTGCTCGTTTCAATAAATATTTCGATGCGCGCATAGGCCGATGTCCATTCACTATTAAAAAAATTACGAGCCTCTCCATATCCCTGCACTTTGGTAACACTGATGCCCGGCACATATAGGTTCTTGAGTTTTTCCTCAACAGCTTCCAGTTTTAATGGCTGGATAATGGCGGTAATTTTACTGTAGTTCATAATGCCTCCTGTTAATCTATTTTCAGTGAAGAATCATTCGACAATAGTCATCTGATGGGCCTCACCAGCAGGTAATTCAATAGTGTCCAGAACGTTTAAATTTTGCTGATCAATGACCCAGATTAAGGCCTTTTTGCGACTGGACACATACACCTTTCCAGTGCCATAAATGGTATTAAGGTGATAAGGCGCAGGTGATAATTTAATTTCACGCTTAGCACCTGTCGAGATATTCACAGCTACCAGCTTGTCATCTTTTTTGCTACTAATAAACAAGGTCTTTCCATCATCACTGATATCTAAGCCGTGCACGCTTTTGCCTATTTCAAATTGCTCAATAACTTTCCCACTTTCCACTGAAACAGCGGAGGCTTTACCTGCACGTGGGTTAGCAACATAAATAACTTTCTCATCTCTTGAAAATGCCATGTGTTCAGGTGAAGGGCCCGCATCTAAAGTGCGTATTACCTGCCAGTTTTTTATATCTATTTCACTAATCGAACTGCTTGCACTATTACTTACATAAGCAAACTGACCATTTTTTTTAACCAGGGTGTAGTTTGGGCCATTGCCCGTCTTAATGACTTTGACTACCTGGCTGCTTTGAAGATCAACGACACTGACATAACCGCGTGTAGCATGTGTTGAAATGACATATCGACCATCTGGTGTAATCGCCTGATGATGTGTCCAGCCAGCAACAGAAATGGTTTGCATGACATGTCCATGCTCAGGATGAATAAGATACAGCAGACTGTTAGGTGTATCTTTTGCCTGACCAGGTTTTAATGGTGTTTCTTTCAGACTTCCTGCAATCAAATATTCACCATCAGGTGTTGCAACAAGTCCATGAGGATTTTCTATGCCCGTATAGGTAGCCGTAATTTTGCTGGTGTCAGCATCCACTGCAATAACCTGATTAGCTGAACCCAGAGGGATGTATACGGTGGGTGATGCAAATGACACCCCGCTTAAAAACAAACTTAAAAAAATAACCAACACGATTGATGTAAATTTTTTCACTTTTATCTCCTCGTTCTTATTTTTTTATAAATAGTATTTAAGGTTGAAAAATGAGGATGCAAATACTCACTCTTTCAATAATTTTTTTACATATACCAGTACACTCAATAATTCTTTATCTGTCAGTTCAGGGTTGCCACCTTTAGGAGGCATGTTCAAATTTCCGGGTGTGAATATGCCTGACTTCATTCTTTTTACAATGACTGAATTTTCTTCAATCATCAGATTTTTATTGTCTGCAAGATCAGGGACGCCCGGCATATTTCCACTGCCGTCATCACCATGACAGACAATGCAGGTTTGTATGTATATCTGTTCTGCACTTAACTCTTCAGCCTCGACGAAATCGGCCAATAATAAAAGCCATATCATAATCAATACTCGGCTATGAATTTTAATAGGCATATCAGACTACCTTAACTTTCAATCTCTTCACGTCTGCGCTCATATTCTGATTCATCGATTTCACCAAGTGCATAACGCTCTTTTAGTATTTCAAGCGGACTTTTATCACCAGTAATTGCTCCTGGCTTCCCTGTAGCACTTAAACTTTTTACCACTAATGCGATAATGACAATCAGTCCGATCCAGAATAACCACATAAACCCTCCACCAAAAAACATTGCATCATTGTGAGCTAACATAACTACTCTCCTCTAAACCTGATTAAAGTTTTGCCTTGCGTAAACGCAGTGCATTTATAATTACAGATACAGAACTAAAACTCATTGCCGCCGCCGCAATAATCGGTGATAAAAGAATACCGAAAACAGGATACAAAACACCCGCTGCAACCGGCACGCCAGCAGAATTGTAAATAAAGGCAAAAAATAGATTTTGGCGAATATTGCGCATCGTCGCACGACTCAGTCGCCTGGCTCGAACAATACCAGTGAGGTCGCCCTTCACCAAAGTAACACCAGCGCTTTCCATCGCGACATCAGTACCTGTTCCCATTGCAATACCCACCTGTGCCTGGGCCAGTGCAGGAGCATCATTAATGCCATCACCCGCCATGGCCACTACATACCCTTTAGCCTGTAGCTTTTTAATCACCTCCGCTTTTTGTTCGGGCAAAACTTCTGCATGTACCTGATCTATATTCAGTGTTGCTGCAACAGCCAACGCGGTGGTTTTACTATCACCTGTAAGCATCACAACGTTTATGCCTTCAGCATGCAAATCTTCAATTGCTTGTGGGGTTGTTTTTTTCACCGGATCGGCCACACCAATTAAACCGGCAGCCATACCATCAATAGCAACCAGCATAACGGTTTGGCCCTCGGCGCGGTATTTGTCCGCCTGGCTGGGCAAATCTTCTACATCTATACCCTGGCTCTGCAATAATTTCACATTGCCCAGCACAACTTTATACCCGTCAATATCACCGGTTACTCCTTTACCGGTAATCGACTGAAAATTTTCTACTGGAATAAAATTAACGCCTCTTTCTTCTGCTCCCTTAACGATAGCTTCTGCCAGAGGATGCTCTGATGCACGTTCCAGACTTGCAACCAGGGTCAGGATTTGTTGTTCATCAAAAGCACCCGTTGCCATCACCGCAACCAGTTTAGGTTTACCCTCAGTCAGCGTACCGGTTTTATCGACCACCAGAGTATCGACCTTTTCCATGATTTCCAGTGCTTCAGCATTTTTAATCAGCACACCTTCCAATGCACCACGACCGGTACCCACCATAATGGATATAGGCGTTGCCAATCCCAGTGCACAGGGACAGGCAATAATCAGTACCGCGACGGCATTCACTATGGCATAAGCCAGTCTGGGTTCCGGCCCCCAGAAACCCCAGATAAGCGCAGAAAAAACCGCTATCAAAACTACTATCGGTACAAATATACCCGCTACCATATCGGCCATTTTCTGAATCGGCGCACGGGAACGCTGAGCCTCGGCTACCATATTGATTATTTGTGATAACAGGGTATCAGCGCCAATTTTTTCAGCTCTCATCAGTAAACTGCCGGTACCGTTTACCGTAGCACCAATTAATTTTTCACCCTGCATTTTTTCCACCGGCAAGGGTTCACCGGTGACCATGGATTCATCTACATTGCTGTCACCCTCAGTAACGTTGCCATCGACCGGAATTTTTTCACCCGGGCGTATACGCAATACATCCCCCACCTGCACCTGTTCCAATGGAATATCTTTTTCTGAACCATCTTCATAAACAATGCGTGCCGTATTAGGCGCAAGACCCAGTAACATCTGAATCGCTGCGTTGGTACGCGAACGGGCACGTAACTCCAGCACCTGCCCCAGTAAAACCAGTGCCGTAATGACCGCAGCGGCTTCAAAATAGACTGATACCGTACCGCCTTTATGGATCATCGTGGAGGGAAAAATATCAGGGAATAACAGAGCCACAACACTAAATACCCACGCGACCGAAACACCCAGGCCAATCAACGTAAACATATTCAAATTACGGCTGATAATTGATTGCACACCGCGCACATAGAAGGGCCAGCCACCCCAGAGCACTACGGGTGTAGCAAGACTGAATTCTATCCACTGAACTGTTTTCATTGACAGCTCTGCGGGTAATAACGAGGGCACCAGGTCCGCAATCATCGCCAGGATAAACACCGGAATTGCCAGTAGTGAGGAAACCCAGAAACGCCGACTCATATCGATAAGCTCTTCATTATCTTCTTCGGCGCTTACTGTCATCGCTTCCAGTGCCATGCCGCACTTGGGGCAGGTTCCGGGGTGATCCTGCACAATTTCAGGATGCATGGGGCAGGTATATTCGGTTTTTGTTATTGCTGCTGCCCCCTTCATGGGCTCCAACGCCATGCCACATTTAGGGCAATTTCCTGATCCTACTTGTTGGACGTCTGGATGCATTGGACAGGTGTACATTGCTGTACTTTCGAGGACCGTTTCGTCCTGTTGCGGGTCATCATGCTTGTGGATATATCGCTCAGGCGAGGCTATAAATTTATGTTGGCAAAATTCACTGCAAAAATAGTAATGTTCAAAATCATAACCTGCATGGTAAATGGAATTATCCATTACATCCATGCCACACACCGGATCTTTTAATGCTTGTTTATTCATTAGTCACATCTCTTTTAGGAATTAGTAAAGTGAGATCAAAACGTATTCATAAAATATAGTTAAAGTATATACAACACTACATATCTCAACGCTTACACAAAGATTAAATATATTTAATCTTTGTGTAAGCGTGAATAAACCTCTGTTATGTCATACTGGGTTTAAATTTAAACAGTCTTTTGTACTTGCACTGGGCATTAACTCTTAAGGAGAATGAACATGATTGGGGACGAATTTGGTATGGAATCTGTTGCGATGTGGATTTTTTGGAGCCTATTTTCTACATTGGTTTTGTGGCTAATTTATACTTTAATTAATAGCACCTTAAATACTAAATCCAGTTGCCGAAGAAAAAAAACACAAGAAATCAATGCGCTGGGCGAGAGACGTGGAGAAATTAAGCAGAAAGAATTAACAAAAAAATAACCAATAAAATCAGGTATATTACAAACAAAGGACTGCGGCTAAATTATGACTCTTACATAAAACATGTACACATAAAATAACATTGATTTACTGTAGATTAATACTGATTAACTGCCTCATAATTACCCTTCTGATCAAATTCATATACCTTATAAGGATCCTTACGGCTGCCTTCCATGCCAGGAGAACCCATTGGCATCTGTGGCACTGACAAACCAGCCACCTTACGCTTTTCACTCAGTAACTTCTTAATATCCTCAGCGGGCACATGGCCTTCAACAACGTATCCATTAATGACCGCTGTATGACATGATCTCAATTGTGCTGGCACACCTTTATCTGTTTTTATTTTATTCATATTAATTTCATTAATCGCCCTCACTTTTAATCCATTACTTTGTAAATGTTCAATCCATTTATTGCAGCAGTCACAGGTTGGTGATTTATAAACTGTTACTATGCCTTCTTCGCTATCATCAATTTTATGAAATAGTGAAAAATAAATAATTACAATAGCAAATACAATGACTACAAGTAAATAAGGTATATAAGAATAATCTTTCATTTCACTCTTTGTGATAGAGTAACTTCTGTTCTTACGCTGATTGTTTTTACTGGATGACATTATAGATACTCCTGTAGTTAAATTGAAATGTCATATATAAGGTGCAACAACTATGCCCATCACCATACGTATTATTGATAGCTAATGACAACAAATTAAGTGATACTTATTCTGTCAGTCTCTATATTTCATGGATATAATTAACTAACTAATTTTCATGATAAAAACATGGGTATCTTTCATGATAATTATTTATTGAATGACAAAATATTCGTCATCATAAATTACTAATATTTTTTAAAAAGCGCCCCCCCATTCAAGGGGGCGAATACTCACCTATTTTATAACCCAAACATCCGCTTTCATTCCAGCTTCATAATGACCCGCCACATGGCAGGCTATTTCTATATCTGATGATTCAGAAAATTTCCAGATAATTTCACCGGTTTCATCTGGAGCTAGCGATAGTGTATTAGGGTCTTTATGTTGCATATTTGGCATCGCTTTCATCATCTTTGCATGTTTTAATTGCTCATCTGAATCGCCGATTGAAAACTCGTGTCGGAGTTTTCCTGCATTAGTCACGATAAAACGAATAGTTTCACCCGCTCTTACATTTATACTGTTCTGATCGTAGCGCATATTATCCATAGCACTTATTTTAATAACCCGACCCACATCGGAAAGTTTACCCGGTTGACCTGCAGCAAATTGATGTTGCTGTTGCATTCCCGTATTGCTATGACCATGGTTTGAATGATGATCACCGCTGGCAAATGCGCTCATAGATAATGTTGCTGCAACAAGGCTGACAAGTAGTTTTGTTTTCATACTAATATCTCTCAAGGGTTGGTTTTAATGGAAAATGATTTCCATAACATGTATATCACTGGAATCACCAGTAAAGTTAAAATAACGGAACTCAGCATGCCACCAATCATAGGGCCGGCAATGCGTTGCATCACTTCTGAACCTGTTCCCTCTCCAAACATAATAGGAATCAGGCCAACTATTATGGCAGCGACGGTCATCATAATGGGACGTACCCGCTGCCCTGCACCTTGTAATACGGCTTGCTTGATGTCAGCTTTGGTCAGTGTTCTTTTCTCATGCTGTACTTTTTCACAGGTTCTTTGGTAGGACTGGTTGAGATAAACTAGCATCAATACACCAATTTCAACCGTGACACCTGAAAGTGCAATAAAGCCAACACCAACAGCAACTGACATGTCGTAATTTAATAAGTACATCAGCCAGATACCACCAATCAACGCAAAGGGTAAGGTTCCCATAATAATAAGCACTTCGATTACATTGCGAAAATTTAAATACAGCAACAACATAATGATAGATAAAGTTAAGGGCACGACGACTTGAAGTCGTTCCTTTGCACGGACCATATATTCGTACTGGCCAGACCAGGTAATCGAATAGCCCGCAGGTAGTTCAACAGATTCTGCGACGACTTTCTGCGCTTCTTCTACATAGGATCCCAGATCACGACCTTCTATATCAACCAGTGTCCAGCCATTAAGCCGGGCATTTTCACTTTTAATGGCAGGTGGCCCATCTTCGACCTGAATGTTTGCCACATCTGCTAATGCAATACGCTTATTTGTTTTTGTTACCAGGGGTAGTAAGCGGATATTTTCTACCGAGTCTCTATAGGCTTGTGGATAACGAATATTAACTGGGTAACGCTCAAGGCCTTCAATCGATTGCGTCACATTCATTCCGCCAATAGCCGTTCGAATCACCTGTTGCACATCAGAAATATTTAAACCATATCGAGCGGCTTTATCACGATCAATGTCAATTTTAATATAACGACCGCCTGCGACACGCTCTGAATAGACTGAAGCGGTTCCTTCAACATTTTTTAATACCTGCTCCAGACGTTTTCCAATTTTTTCAATTTCCTTCAAATCCTGCCCGGCAACTTTTATACCTACCGGGGTTTTAATACCCGTAGCCAACATATCAATTCGGGTTTTAATCGGCATTACCCAGGCATTGGTCAAACCAGGAAATTTAACCAGCGAGTCCAGCTCTTTTCGCAAACTGCTTGAAGTCACTCCAGGGCGCCATTCACTACGCGGTTTTAATTGAATCACTGTTTCAATCATGGTTAAAGGCGCGGGATCAGTAGCGGTTTCTGCACGACCAATTTTTCCAAAGACAGACTTTACTTCTGGAATGGTTTTAATTAGTTTATCGGTTTGTTGTAATAACTCACGTGCTTTACCAATGGATATCCCTGGATAGGTTGTAGGCATATACATCAAATCGCCCTCGTCTAATGGAGGCATAAACTCACTACCCAGTTGTGATGCTGGCCATAAACCAATAATCATGACAACAAATGTTAGAGTAATCATGGTTTTGGGGTATGTCAGTACTCGCTGTATAACTGGATTATAAGCAGCCGTAATTAAACGATTGAGTGGGTTTTTATGTTCTGGACGAATATTACCACGGACAAAATACCCCATTAATACCGGAACCAGTGTTATAGATAAACCGGCTGCGAAAGCCATCGCATACGACTTGGTAAACGCTAATGGTGCAAAGAGTTTTCCTTCTTGCGCCTCTAGTGAAAACACCGGTAAGAAACTCATTGTAATAATGAGTAAGGAGAAAAACAAAGGTGGCCCCACCTCTTTTGACGCTTCAGCAATGACCTGCCATCGATTACTATCCGTTAAGGGTGTTTTTTCAATATGCTTATGCACATTTTCAATCATGACAATCGCACCATCCACCATGGCACCAATGGCGATTGCAATACCGCCTAATGACATGATGTTGGCATTAAGTCCCTGCAAATGCATAATGACAAAAGCACCTAATATTCCTATAGGCAAACTGAAAATAACTACCAGTGATGAACGAAAATGAAACAGGAAAAGCGCACAGATAATGGCGACAACAATAAATTCCTCAACCAGTTTTTCATATAAATTATCGACCGCATGATTGATAAGTGTTGAACGGTCATAGGTTGTTACTATTTCTACGCCTTCTGGTAAACCTGCTTTTAATTCATCCAGTTTATTTTTAACCAGATCAATTGTTTTCAGTGCATTCTCACCAAAGCGCATAACAACATATGCACCTACCACATCGCCTTCACCATTTAATTCTGCAATACCACGTCGCATTTGCGGGCCGATAATGACATCGGCTATATCTTTAATTTGTAATGGCGTGCCACTATCATTAAGCCCTAAAGGTATTTTTTTTATATCTTCGATCTTTTGTATATAACCCGATGCGCGAATCATATACTCAGCCTCTCCCATTTCAATAACAGAAGCCCCTGATTCCTGATTACCATTTTTAATGGCCATTTTTATATGATTCAGGGTTAATCCATAAGCGCGCAGTTTTTCTGGATCAACCACGATTTGATATTGTTTTACCATGCCTCCTACAGTAGCAACTTCAGAAACGCCAGCTACAGTTTGTAGTTCATATTTTAAGAACCAGTCCTGCAGGCTACGCAATTCAGAAATATCATGTTTACCCGTTTTATCAACCAGTGCATAGGAATACACCCAGCCAACACCGGTTGCATCTGGCCCTAATTGAGATTTAGCCTCACTGGGCAAAGATGACGCAACCTGACTTAAGTATTCAAGTACTCGTGAACGTGCCCAGTATAAATCCGTACCTTCTTCAAAAATGATGTAAACATAAGAATCACCGAAGAAAGAATAACCTCGAACAGTGACCGCTTTGGGCACAGACAACATCGCCGTAGTTAAAGGATACGTCACCTGATCTTCAACGACCTGTGGTGCCTGTCCCGGGTAAGATGTTTTTACAATAACCTGTACATCAGATAGATCTGGTATAGCATCGATCGGGGTTTCTTTTACAGAATACACACCTGCAGCAAACAATATAAAGGTTGCCAGTAATACAAAAAAACGATTACGAATAGACCAGTCAATAACAGAAGCGATCATTATTTAGCTCCCTGCATATTTATTTCAATTATCTCAAGAGAATCATCCTGATGCTTTTCAACCAAAAAACGAATTTTTTGTTTTACTATAAATTTATCGAGATTGATATCTTTGGTAACAGGAAAATCCATAGTCATTGACGGCCAATCCCATACATCCACCGGGCCATGCTCTATCGTCAGCATATTATGGCCCGCCATGACACTAACAATACTGCCTTCTAACCAGACCTGGTTATTATTGTTTACTTCATCTGCTAACACACCAGCTTGTGTTTCTATCTGAATAATTTCTGTTGCACCATCATTATGACCTTTGATCAAAAACCGCAGTTTTTGCCCTTTGATAAAGGCACCCATATCTATAGATTTATTGACAAACAAATCCATAATCATGCCGGGCTGGCTCCATTCTCCAATCGGATCATGTTTGATGGTTAACATATTGTGATCGGGCATAATATCCACAATAGACCCCGTCACCCATACCTGACCATTATTGCCCATATTGCCGCTTTCATCTGTCATGACCATTCGATCAAAAGAAGCGGTTAGACTTGACTCAGAATCAATTAAAAATTGAGCGGAAGTAACAATTAAATCATTCTCTTCAATACCATTTATAACCTCAATGAACTCACCGCTTTCAATACCCGTCTGAATAACCACAGACTTATAACGACCATCACCCAGAGCTTTTACAATACGTTGCATCTGACCATTGCGAATTATGGATTCACGTTTGATAAACAAAGTGTCTTTTTTGTAATCACTGATAATAGCCAGCGTTGCAAACATGTTAGGTTTTAGATAATGCTCAGCATTATCAAATCGCACACGTACACGCAAGGTGCGTGTTTTATTATCCAGTATTGGATAAATGTAATCTACTTTACCCTGCCAGGTTTTACGCGGAAAAGCTTCCAGAGTCATTTTTACTTTCTGGCCCTTTTTAACCCAACCACTTTGTCGTTCAAATACCTCCGCGATAACCCATATAGTATCCAGTTGTCCAATACTCATTATTTCAGTTGCAGGTTTAACAAACATACCTTCGCGTACATTAAGCTTACTTATAAAACCATCGTGTTTTGCATAAAATGAAACAGTCTGCTTAACCTGTCTGGTTTTGTTAAGTTTTTTAATTTGGTTAGATGCAATTCCTAGCGATATCAAGCGCTCCTTTGAGGCTGACACTAAAACACGATTTCCACTTTTTATTGCACTAACATATTCTTCCTGTGCGTTCACAAGTGTTGGGCTATATACATCAAATAATTTTTGCCCCTTTGATACTTCATTGCCCACAGCCTTAACGGCCATCTGTTCAATCCAGCCATCAACTCGAGTATGTATATGGGTTAACTTATCTTCATCAAAGGCAACATAACCTACCGTATTAATTTTTAAATCTAGCCTACCTTTTCTGACATTTGCTGTACGCACACCCAGATTATTTTCTACAATGGGTGATATTTTTACAACGCCTTCATTATCGCCAGAGGTGTCTGCGCCATAAAACGGCACCAGATCCATACCCATTGGCGATTTTCCAGGTTTATCTCGGCGATACGCAGGATCCATAGGCGCAACCCAGTAAAGGGGTAGCTTTTCACCACTCTCAGAACTTACACCTGCTATATCATCATTCTCAAATAATGATCGACTAAAGTGGCCGATAATTAAACCAATAATTAAAAATGTAACCGCAGATAATGCTAATTTATTCATCCCTTAAACCCTCATTAGAAAATGATGAAGTGAAATATAATATTTTTGATTTGGTCTTTAATAAATCTATCGTGATTCGCATGTTATCTAATAAGGCGTTTAAGTTATCAATATGCGCACGCATAACATCTGCAAAATCACCTCTGTCCGATTGGTAAGCCAATAATGCGGCCTCCGCTTGTTGTTTTGCCTGTGGCAGGAGCAATGATTGATAAAGTTTATTGCGTTTTATTATTTGATTTTTATTAGAATATTCCTGCTGCAAAGATGACATTATTTCCCTTAAAATTTCTACTCGTTTATCTTTTAGGCTTTGATATATAAATTCTTTAGATAATAATTTTTTGTCCTGACGTTTTCCAGAAAATATGGGTAAATCGACTGAGGCTCCCAGCGATATAAAATCAGATCGTTCAATTCCATCAGGACGATCTTCACGGTAGCTGTAACTAACATTTAGCCCCCACCCAGGCTTGTAACTTTCTTTAATCAACGCGACATCCTGTCGACTCACATCAATTTTATGATCAATTTCCTTAATAAGGGGATGTTTAATTAATTGCTCTACCAATGCATCTTCATTCAGGTAGACAGATTCACTGATATCTGCGTTTGTCCATTCTGGCAATACAGCCGTTAAGGCCAGCTTACTGTTTTCAACACCAATCCAGCGAGCTAAATTATAACGTTGTGATTTTAAATTTTTATCAACTTTTACGATGCGGTCATCTAGCCGGCTAAGTTCGAGCTGAGAATGTATTAAGTCTTGTTGATTGTTTTTTCCTACCGAATATAGGGATTTAACAATTTCTGTTAATTGTGAAAATAATTTCTTATTTTCTAAAATAGTTATCTTCGCCTGTTCTAAATAGTATATTTCAAGATACGTCAGTCTTACGGTTTTTAAAATGGTTAATTTTCGCTGTTCTTTTTTATCATGTATTGTTAATGCCTGCTTTTCTATTTTTTGTTGTTTCACATCTAGCGTATTACCCGCCGGAAATTGCTGACTGACGCCAAATTTAAATTGAGTCATATTTTCCTGATCAAAGTCATATGTATCTGTAGGGACATTAATCAAACCTATCTGCATTTTTGGATCGGGTAGCTGACTTTCAGCAATTGCATTTTCTGTAAGCGAGCGGACCTGCCAGTCCTGACTTGTAATCCCTGGTTCATTTTCAAGCGCGAGGCGTTCAACTTTTTCCATCGTCAGTACTGAAATATTATTTATATTATTATCAGCCATTAAAATTTGACTTGATACGAGTAGACCAATACTTATAACAGCCTTTGATATTGTATTTATTGAGTCCATAGACATAGAAAGCACCTGAATTTAAATAAACAACTTTATTTTTAGTTCTTGCTGTATGCTACTCTTAGTAGAATGACAGCGGCCTTGCATGTACATTAAATATATTTAATGTTATTAATACTTACTAATTACATGGTTTAAACTGTAAAATGAATGCTTAAACTTTCGAACACTATATAAAGATGCGAATACTACTAATTGAAGATGACCAGAGCGTAGCTGATTTTATTATTAAGGGGCTAAACGAAAACAATCACGTTGTCGATCATCAGTCTGATGGAAAAGATGGATTGTTCCTGGCAACGACTGAACCGTATGATGTAATGATCATTGACAGAATGCTGCCAAATGTTGATGGTTTGGCCATAATACGAACATTAAGAGCTTCTAATATTAAGTCCTCAATACTTATTCTGAGCGCGTTGGCTGATGTGGAGCAGAGAGTCGAGGGCCTCCAAAGTGGCGCAGATGATTACCTGGTCAAGCCCTTTGCATTCTCTGAGCTTTTGGTTCGTATTGAAATCCTTGGGAAACGTCAGTATGCAGAACCCCACGTCACTGAACTTGTTATTGCTGATCTGGTACTTGATTTATTGACGCACAAAGTTAGCCGTGCAGACCAGGATATAGAATTATTAGCGACTGAATACCGGTTATTAGAATATCTGATGCGCCATGCTGAACAAGTCGTATCACGCACTATGTTGTTTGAACACGTATGGGATTACAATTTTGACCCGCAAACCAATGTGATTGATGTGCATATGAGTCGATTACGCAAAAAGATTGATAAACCTTTCAACAATGCACTTATTCATACTATACGTGGAACAGGTTATGTTATTCGCCCGCCTGAAAAAAACAACTCATAATTCAATATTAAAGCTAGTATTTTTATATCTGGCTTTGTTTCTTATATCTTCGATTGTTCTACTGAGTTTTATCTACTGGTCTACGGTTAGTTATATCTTCAAACAACTTGATCATCATATCGAATATGACAACCAAAGCCTGCAAGCGCTATATAAAGCTGAAGGCTACAATTCACTGCTTGATGCCATTAGTGGAAGACAGAATCAATATTCATATGATTCGATTTATTTGTTATATGACAAAAACAATAACATATTGACAGGTAACATTTCAAAAATACCCACCGGCTTAAAAGAAGGATGGCATATTCTCAAATTAAGAGATCTAACGCAGAATGCTAAACAACAAGAGCACTCTGCACGAATTCTTGTCACATCTCTCTCAGATCAACTGATCTTAATAAATGGATTGGATATCGATTCGGCACACCAGCAAGAACACATGATTTTTAATAGTTTATTAACCGGTATTGCTATTGTTCTCTTACTCGGTGCTGTTGGTGGTATTATTATTAGTATTACAACGGTCAAAAAAATCAATGTAATTAATCAGACCATACGTGAAATACGCGAAGGAGATCTTTCCATAAGAATACCTTCAAAAGGCGCTGATGACGAATATGATTTACTTTCAGACAACATCAATCTGATGCTTGATCAAATTCAGAACCTTATGGCAGGCATAAAAAACATCTCAAATAATATAGCCCATGATCTTCGAACACCCCTTACACGACTACGCAGTCAACTTGAGATAATACAAAGTGATTCAAAAGATAAGAATAAAGATAATATAGAAAGTGCTATTGCTGAAACCGATAGTATTTTATCTACTTTTAATGCACTACTTCGTATTAACAATGTTGAAAGCGGTTCACAAAAGGGGTATTTTTCTAGCATATTTATTAATAGCCTTTTAGAAGACGCTATAAGTTTTTATGATCCAGTCGCGGCTAAAAATCATATTAATATCCAGTTATTTTCACCAGAAAATATTCAATTCAACGGTGATCGGGACATGCTATTCCAGGTTATTGCAAATATATTGGATAATGCCATTAAATACTCCCCTGGCGGAACAGACATTATCGTTAAATCTAATTTAATAGTTGAAAATAGTAAAAAATTACTTGAGATAACGATAAGCGACAATGGAATTGGGATCACTGAAAATGAAAAGACCAAAGTCTTTGAGTTATTCTACCGCTCTGAAAAACACCGCGACCATAAAGGTAATGGACTAGGGTTAAGCCTGGTTAATGCCATTGTATCCCTACACAAAGGTAAAATTACCCTTGAAGACAATAACCCTGGCTTGAGAGTTCGAATCCTTGTTCCCATTTAAATCATGATGTTCTTCTGCATGAGGTAAGTAACCCTAACTTTTTCTTATCGATATTATTACGAAAATTTACTAGTATTTACTCCTGGTAATAAATACATTACCCCACTAGTTACAATAATAGCCTGAGTTAATCACTAGCTCATCAGCCGCTCATAATGATAATTATGTATTCACTAATATTTGAAATACTTCTTTAGTTCACCTTCAGTAGGTTGCTCTCTAAAAACAACCTCATTATTCACAATTAGATTAGGTGAATGTCGTATCCCATATTTTTTCACCAGTTCAGGCTCATCTTCACAATAAAGAACCTCATGATGAATACCAATATCCTTCAGCTCTCGAGAAAAATTCTTACAGTGACTGCAACTTTTTGTAGCTAATATTAAAATTTCCATAAGCTCACCTCTTATAATGATTATATTTAATTAATAGTTAATATCCTCTCCCCTCATCACCTAAGCCATTACTGGCAGTGTTTAATTAACCACAGCCAGTAATGGCATCTCTATATTATCATTCCAGAGTATAACCCCAGTCGTCAGTATCAGCTGGATGCTCGGCAGCCAGCATGGCCAGCAAACGTCCCATAACTTTGAAGTTATTTAATATTTCCTCACCAGACAATTCTTCACCTGTTGCGGTAGAAACTTCAGCATTACGTTTATTAAGGTTAGCGAGAATTTCCCTCACCAGTTGCTTATGCTGTTTACGTGCTTTCCAGGCTTCTGCCTGAGACATTTTTCCACTTTGCATTTTTTCAAATGACATTTCACACTGTTGAAGTTTTGCCTGCATTGGAAAATCTTTTGCAATGCTACTAGCTGAAATCATAAGACTACCTGCTAGTACTAAAGTGGACATTAACTGTATTTTTGATATAGTTTTCATCATAATCACCTTTTGTATTAGTTAGTTTATTCATTATCTACACTCTTCTCCCTGCATTACTTCCTGCGCCCTATGCACAGGCTACGCATTCCGTGCAAATCTTTTTTTGCCTTTTTCAAACCCGACAAATTAAAACGTCCCTGTTTTGATTGTCAGAAGTATGTCATTAACTATCGACCAAATACTTTGCGTATATGGCCCAAAACTTTACTCACATCGGTTTCACTCAAATTTGGATTTCCGCCTTTCGGTGGCATTGCCATTGGTGATCCTTCGCTCTGAAAACCATTGATAATATGATCCATTAACACACTATCTGATTGAGATAACACACCATCACTGCTGGTAAAATCTGGCGTCCCCGGAAAGGCCCCTTTACCATCTCCAGCATGGCAGGCGATACAGGTTTTTTCATAGGTCTCTTTACCCGTACTCCCTTTACTGATCACTGCGGAAACCTGTGTTGCACCTGAAACAACGGTTTTTGTATTGGATGCTTGCAGGAACGTTATAATATCTCTTGTTTCCTGGCCCGTTAAACCTGCACGTAGACGCATATGAAAGGCGGTCGATATCCACTGATCATCTTTTAATTCCTTAGGTCCTCGCATGTTATGGCATCGGTTACAATTATCTGCCCACACTTTAGAACCATTGGAAAAATTTCCTGCTTCAGGATAGTCGGCCGCCGTTGTTGGCAGACTATAGCCAACGGTTAACAGTACTATGCAAGCACGACTAAGCTTAAATAACTGACTGTAGATTTTGTTACTAATATTTTTCATGATCATCTCCTAGAATCCATACGCTAATTGCAATAAGGTACGGTTATCATCTGCAGATGAACCCGTTTCGCCATCATTTATTTCATAGCCAAGTTTGGCAATAAAATTATTTGATACAATATAATTCACACCCAACATAACTTGCGTTACATCCTGACTGTTGTGTGGTGAATCAAAATCACCGTAACGAATGGCTCCTTCCCATTTTGACCCTGGCAAGCGATAGGCAAGCTGGGTATACAGGGACTCCCATATTGCTCCTTCTCCAGTGGTAGTACCTGTGGTCGCTTCTCCAATTTCAGTTTTAACGTATTCGCCGCGAAAGCTCATATTGCCGGTAAACCAGACAAAATCAGCTCCAATTACATCGTAATCACGTGCCGTTTCACTACCAATGAAACCAGATTCCAGACCTGGCGTCGCTGGCTCAACCCCATTTTCAAGTTCAGTCACCGTTGCTTGACCCGTAACAAACGACAGACCAATTTCTACAGATGAAACAGGTAATATCGCAAAACGGCCACCAAACGTTTTATCCCCATCTCGATCGGCACCAAAGCCTTCTGCTCTTACACCTTCCAGTTCAAACTCTAATTCATCTTCCGTTTCTGAATTAAGTTCTGGCCCATTTGAAGCATACACCGCATAGTTTGTGCGCATGCCACCGAGAGGGAAACCACCCCGCACCTGTAAACCGAGATCTGATATCGGTGCTGCACCATCATGCCCAAAGCCCGGCGGTGCGGATGGTAACTTGTTAACCCAGGATGGATGCAAGTTCTGCCTGAACTGACCAACAGGGCTTAAAAATTTACCGGCCAAAATTGTCGCATAATCACTCACAAACCAGTCAATGGTTAAATATTCTAAGGCGACTTCTGTTTCACCATCTTCACCAATATTAAATTCAAGTTCCGATTCAAGCATGACTACATCACGATATTGAAAATGAAAAATAGGTGAAAATGTACCTATTACAAAACTGTCATTACCATTTTCTGGGCTAATAAAACCTACATCTGCGTATCCAGCCATATGTATTAATGTGTTTGGATTTTTCCATTCCGCTGCTTGCTGTACTTCACTATTTAATGCGGTTACCTGGTTTTGCAGGACATCAATTTGAGTCTGAAGATCTGCATTACTTGACTCTGCCGATGCCATCAAGGGTAATGATATAGAAACTACTGTCGCCAGTATTTTTCTTCTGAACGAATAACATGAACATTGCATTATGTTCACTCCTTTTAAGTTAATTAAAATACGAGTATTAAATTTTTAGAACGTTTGTTAATGTTTTTTTGTCGTGCTCTTTTTTATGAGCAGCACGGTACACCGTTGACACATAAACAATATGTGACTGGCTAAAAAAGGGACTCCTGACGGAGTCTTAAACGATGGGAGGTCGAATATCGGGAGTGATTATCTGGTTATGATATCGCTTGAAATATTCAGTGATGCTTTGAATGGGTTGGATAAAATGCGAGAAATGTAGATCAAATTTGATGAATGATAAATTAGGACTAGAAGTGTGACTACATGCTGATATATCAGTACAATCACAGTTATTGTCACAATGACCACAATAATCTTTGTCAGCCATAGATTTATTCATAGAATGATTTGTTATAGCCTGTTTTACCATGGCAGTATTCATTTCATGGCAATGATTAGTCGTTTTAGAAAACAAAGAAGGATTAGTGGTTACTGATGATGGCAACCAAACCAGAGAAATGGTTAGTAACAAACACAAAACTGCGTAAACTCGTTTTCTCATTATTTATTGATGCCTAATAAACTTATATTGCCTGAACCCTAAGATAACGTTATTTAAAATTGGGATTTTGACATAGATCAAGACTTCTGTTTTTCACACTATACGGTGTTTTAACTTAAAAATCCAGATACTAACCAGTATCGTCACGGTACAAATTATATAGCATTACATCTGTTAGTGATTATGATCGCATCCATGCGCCAGTCAAGCTATTACTGATGCTCTAATTACCAGTAAAAGTTATATCCAAGTTGAAAAATGACTGCACTCAAGTTCTGAAGGAGGTTTATGCCCGAATTCGTGCCATGATAAAGCGCACCAATGACCGAACTGAAAGGTTAATTGACTATCTGCGTATTCTGCTGAATCCAGTAGCTCATACCGTTACTAAAGCGGGTAAAATTATAGATATACTGCGGTATGAATTTATTGTATTACTAAAGTTGTTCGTAAATATCGGAAGCGTATTATCCCGCAGCCAACTGGAAGAGGGACTGTATAATATGGGTAGCGGCATATGCAGTAACACAGTAGAGGTGTAGGTTATATTATTGATAAGCAGGGATATTAAATATCCACATTGATATATTCTTTAAGGAATTTTCTACTGCGGTTTCTTATTAAAAATAAGACATGATACGTAATAGTTAATGATAATCTTTTACACGTTAAAAGGTTTACTAACTTTTTAATTACATAGGTATTCACGATTATAGGCCGGTTATCGTTGACAAAATCGAAGTGCCCTTTCAAATACCTCACTAGCTCAAGAATAGGCTTGATTAATGACAAATATAGCAATTTTATCAGTAAGTGAAAAACGCCAATTTGATTTTCCCCCGAAATTCTCTAAAGATGAACGCAGTTTATACTTTACACTGAAC
>Ga0316205_10001387_pt1 | contig 31081 bp, 29 predicted proteins | sample 3monthpyrite_MG_FD_204941 | JGI IMG/M metagenome (GOLD analysis project Ga0316205, IMG submission 204941) | Microbial mat bacterial communities from mineral coupon in-situ incubated in ocean water Damariscotta River, Maine, United States -... | ecosystem: Environmental > Aquatic > Marine >...
GCCCCACAAACCGCGCGTAAATCCCGCACTTACGTGACCTGCCCAGGTGGCGGAATTGGTAGACGCGCCAGCTTCAGGTGCTGGTGTCTGTATGGACGTGGAGGTTCGAGTCCTCTCCTGGGCACCATTTAATCATAAAAATGTATATTTATCAGAACCTTACGGATGCCAACTGTCCCACTATCTTGAGAATTCGCTCAAAGTGGGACAACCACGACAATTGCAAATAGAACCTTTTACAAAACGAAAATGGCCCCCGCATCCTGGATGCCGAGGCTAGATTTTTTCGTGATGAAGGGTTTTGGTTAAGATCGAACGGACTTCGACATCTTGGCCAAAGCACTCTCGGCCCTCGTTTTCTGACGAGCAGCTTTCGTATACCGCGCAATCTCTTTCGAGGTCTTGTGACCGGTGATCGACATGATCTCTTGTTCGGTGCAACCAAGTTCAGCCAATCGAGACGCCGCCGCCTTTCGCAGCCCATGGGCAGAACAATGAGGCAGTCCTGCTTCATTGCACCATTCACGAAACTTGTTCCCGAACCCATTGGAGGTAAACGGTTTGCCAAAGTATGTTACGAGGAACGTCTTGTGTCCCGTCTCGGTGGCATCGATGATTTCCCGTAGTTCTGGGATTATTGGGATTTCGAGACGTACCGGCTTCTTCTTACGGTTCTTCACCTGCGTGAACGCCAGCCACTCCTGCCCACCAACTACTTTTAGTTTTGATGGCCCAAGTTCGACAAGGTCAGCCCGACGTTGCCCCGTGAACAGAGCAAGAGCCATGGCAAGTCGCGCTTTGGTTCCAATCTGATGATGCTCTTCGAACTGGGCTACTTCTTCTGGTGTCCACGCATGAAACCCATCTGGATTACCTGACAGGTAGGACACACCGATTGCTGGGTTATGGTCGAAGTCCTCATAAGCCATGGCGAATTTGTATACCTGACGCACCGCCTTCAACATGTTGTTCGCGGCTTCCGGCCGATCCATCATCGCATCTCGCCGCATACGCAGGTGTTTAGGCTGCAAGGCGGCATAGGGTTTTTCGCCATCATTCTTGTTCAAGCAGAACCGCTCTAGGATGCCGCGCCGCACCCGCTGCCCCCGAGGCGCTAGGGACCTGAAGTCCGCTGATTGAAAATATGCCACGCACAGTTCCCGAAAGCTGCCTGAGACGATCACATGGGACCCTGACTGGACCATTGGCTTGGTTGGCTCACCCATCAGTGCCTGGCGATAGTCATCGAGGAAATCTGCCGATCCTTCCGGCCCTCGAAGCCTGATCTTTTTACCGTCGCGGCGGAAGTAGAGACGCGTGTTGCCATGGCGGTCTTGGTCTCGGACAACGAATTTGAGGTTGGTTTTCATCAGTGGTCCCCCCTCAATTCCATGGATTTTCAGAAGCCGACGCGGCGTTCTGCCGATCCAATTCGTCAAAGGCGGAGTCGAGCGCGTAGACGTCCCAAACGTAGCGACCATCAATCTGCTTGGGTTTGGGCATCCGCTTTTCCTGAACAAGCTGACCAAACTTAGTGGCACTGATCCCGATGTAGTCTGCTGCTTCGGTACGATTGAGGCCGCGCCGAAAGTATGCGGGCTTCTGCGCGCGATCCTTCTTCTGCGTCAGTGCGGACAGTGACTGAGCCGCTTCAGTCAGGCCAACCGTTGCCTGAAGGATAGCTATGCTCAATTCGGTAGTCGCAGAAGCTTTCAGGTCATTATGTTCTTTGGGTGAGTTCATGTGAGTCCTTTCAATTATTTTTGTTTCGTTCGGGATAGTGCACCGCTATCTATACGGGGCGGACTCGCATCGCGCTTAGGGTCGAAATAGGGTGCTTTTTTTCGGATTAGCGCCTCATAGCCGGTGAAGAGGACCTCTCAATGCCTGAAAATGACCTGTTCCAAGTCGCTCCAGACATGAAAAAAAACCTATCACGCAACGTTCCGGCTGACTTCAGCGCCTACCTCAGACAGGTCAGCTTCACGCTTCGGAATACTAATCGCAGCCCCAGCAGACAGATGTCAGTGGAGGTTGGGCGTATGGCCGATTGTTTGTCGGATGAGGTTGGCGACGAATTGAAATCGAAGCTGCTTGAGTTTGTGAACCAAACTTGGTTGCGCTACGAGGCCCTCAATCGTTCGGTCGATTTTCAGGTGGCACCTCGGCCGGTGTATCAGGCCTTAGACGCGGTGATTGCCAACATGGAGAAGACGGTCAATCGAAAACTGAATGATGACTTTCGCGATGAACGTGTCGCTGAAGATCGTGGGCTGCTGGATATCAGCGAATTGGATATTGAAGACATCGACTTTGCAGAGGCTACATCACTTGCGGAGAAAGTCAGTCTGGCACGACTGAAGCTGCTTCAATCCATCGAAGAGCTTGTCAGTATACGCGACCACTTCGAATACAAGATGAACCTGAAGGCGGCTGGGAAGCCCGGATCATATTCCATGTATTACGCGGTATTCGCATTAGGCAGCTTCTTTGAAGAACACAAAACCCATGGCGACAAAGCGCAGGTGAACACCTTTAAGACCATCCACGCTGGCAAGTTTCTCGATTTCGTTTTTCCCTTTTTCCGGATGGCAAACGCGGCAGTGGCGATGCAGGCGGGTGATACTTTCCCAGAGTCAGTCCGTAAGATTGCTCAAAAGCGAGTGGCCGACCCAGAGTGCCACAAACTACTGGATGGAAAAGCATCCACGCAGGACTTGTTAGACTTCATGGATCGAGTTGATCGAACGCGATAGTCACGTATTCGCATCATCATATTGCCGCAGCGATCTCAACCTCATGTCAGCGTCGCCGAAGTCGGATCATACGACAACCCTTTGATCGACCCGTCTCTGATCCGCTCAACTGCTTCATCAATGGCAAAGACAGGCACTAGAAACCATTCGCGTGGTAGGACGGGATGACCGAAACGATCTTTTATCTCGATATCCAACCGTGCGCGTTCGAAGATGCGGTGAAGTAGGTTTTCCAGCTTCACTCGGTTGATGTTGTAAAGCTCGTAGGTGGTCACGACTTCCACATCCGCCATGAGGAAAGTCGGATCGAGCTTGGCATTGGCGATCCGGCGATCAACTGAACCACCGGTCACACCGATCTTATGCAGTAGATCGCGGTTTTCGGCCACAACTGGGATATCTGACTTGCTGCGCAGCACATAGATTGTCCCACTCGCCTCATCGCCGTCTGCCGAGGTATCAGTAAACAGCGGCCCCGCTGTCGGCTCTGTAACTCTCCGACCGGCGTCATCGTCAGTGAGTGCGCGTTGCAGTGATCGCATCAAGAGGTTGCTTTCGGTGCCATTGTCAAAAATGACCCGTAACCGCGCATCTTTGGTGCCTTGGTCGTTGAGGTATTCTTCTTCCTTATGGGCGACATACGCCTTCTGACCTTTCAAGATAAAGAAGCGCCCCGTTTCAATCTCTGATTTCTTCTCGAATGATCGTGAGATTCGCAGACCGGCATCAAGGTCGCTTTGCACTTTCTCGAAAAGCGGTTTGAAACGGTCGAAGTCCGCACAAACCTCACGGTTGGCGATCTCTTCTGCGGCCCGTTTCTCGGCCACAGGGCGGACATATCGTAGTTCCGTGATATCACCTGCCACATCGTCCAAATCCTCTAGATCAGATGCCAACGCATCTAGATCGAGATCGTCTTCCTCAACAGATGGGTCTGTTGCCCCCTGGAGCAGCCCCTGGTGGTCAAGTGGTAAAAGGATCGCCGAGTAGTCGGCTGACGCAGAGAGGCGCTCTAGGCGGACCGCGTACAGCCTCTCGAAGATATCCCGATCTTCACCATGACGGGGCGGATGCCCTTCACGGTCTGAGAACTGTTGAATGTCTTCAAACCCGGCGATGACACGCTCTTCGATAGGAGACCGTTTGACTGGCTTCTTCTCGACGTCGAACTCGGCAAGATCACCGGCAAGGGCATCAAGATCATCACTCATAGCGACCCTCTTTGCGGAACCGCATAAACGCAGTGGCACCCTCGGCCATTAGTTTTTCATAGGGGTCGGGGGCAGTCATCGAGGGTGCGCGTCCGTTTTCTTTCTTAAAGCGGCTGGCTCGTTTGGCCCATGTGACGGCCTCGTCTGGGCTGATCTGGGTGCGCTTCGATGTGATGACGGCTTGGACCTGTTGCAGCCGTTCAGCGTCCATCGATTTAGATAGGATTGAGTAAGCCTCGTTAAACGGGTTGATGGCATCGATAAGATCGATGTCGAGATCGCGCACATCCATGGCAAACTTACGGACCCCGTCGATCAAAGCGGTATTGGCCGAAGGTTCACGATCCTCGTCGTCTTCCAGTACGGCTTTCTTGGCCTGCTGCGTCAGGTTCATCGCTGCGACTGCACGTTGGCGTACAGCCTCGACGTCGCCGTCCTCAAGTTCGGGGTAACGATCCTTGATGATCTTCCCCATGCGGACGACGGTCAGTTCCTCTGGCACCAGTTCCTCGTCAAACAGCCCACGCTCAATCACCGGCTTGTCCTGAACGAATGCCGTGATCACTTCATTCAGGTCTTCCTGACAAATCCGTTCGGCCTCCTTGGTCTTTGGTTCGGCAAGACCTTTGATCTCAATCTGGAACTGACCGGTCTCCTCGTTGAAGCCGACATTGGTCGTTGCTGGATCATATCCGCCCTCGCCATACTCAAAGCCTTCCTGCTCGGTTGCTGCTGTCGTCTTCGGGGTGAAGTTGAAACGCGGGGCGAGGACTTGCTCCATCAACAGGCTGGCTGCGATGGCCTTGAGCGTATCGTTGATTGCCTCGGTCACCGCGCCCTCTGATGCATCAGGTTCAGCGATGAGGTTAGTAAACCTCGAATGGGTCTTGCCGACGGCATCTCGCGTGGCACGCCCAATGATCTGGACGATTTCCGTCAGGCTGGCTCGATAACCAACAGTCAGGGCATGTTCGCACCAAATCCAGTCAAAGCCTTCTTTCGCCATGCCGAGCGCGATGATCAGGTCTACGTGGTCACGGTTGTTCTTTTGCTTGGCATCTTTCAACGCAGCAGAGACACGCTCACGTTTACCGGGATCATCTTCGACCAGATCGGCGATCTTGATCACACGGCCTTCGGGAGTTTTTACCAGATGGAAGCCCGTCGTCGGATCAGTTTCCACATACTCGCCAAGAGCATCGATGATGTGATCAACCTCTTTGTGCTTATCACCAGTGCTTTCCCGTGCATTCACGTTTGGGATGTGAAGGATCGTCTTCTCATTTGGGTCCAACACCGACAGCAGTTCATCAGCATAAGAACCAGTATAAAAGAAATATCCGATATCTAGGGTCTTGAGGTGCTCATACCCATTCAACTGCTCGTAATAGGTATAGGTCACCGTATCGAACTTGGACTCGTCGGCGGGTGACAGCACAGCCTCCGCATCGCCACGGAAGTAGCTGCCGGTCATGGCCACAACATGCACCCGATCACGGGCGATCAACTGGCCCAGATGTGCGCCTAGCTTGTTATCAGGGTTGGCGCTCACGTGATGGAATTCATCGACGGCAATCAGTCGATCATCAAAAACCTCGATCCCGAACTTATCAACGGCAAAGCGGAAGGTGGCGTGCGTACAGATCAAGATGCGATCATCGCTGTCCAAGAATTTGCCGACCGAGCCGACCTTACCATCATCGCCGCCGGGCGCGTTGCAGAGGTTCCACTTCGGGACCACGGTCCAATCCGCCCAAAAACCGTATTTGGCCAGCGGTTCATCGTTGAAGCTGGACCCGATGGATTTCTCGGGCACCACGACGATGGCCTGCTTCAACCCTTGGTTCTCCAGCTTGTCGAGCGCAATGAACATCAAGGCCCGTGACTTACCTGAAGCAGGGGGCGACTTGATCAGCAAATACTGCTCACCCCGCCGCTCATAGGCCCGCTCCTGCATCGCCCGCATGCCGTATTCGTTGGATTTCGTGGATGCGCCATTCTGGGCATAGCTGACGGAGACTGAGGGGATTGATTTGGTCATTCTGTATATGCCTTTGCCTTTTCCGCCCCAAGTCTCCACGCATCATGGATAGATGCCTCATCCGCCAGAAAGAACTCACCGCCCAATGATTGTCCAACTCGATCCAGAAAGAGTTTCATAGCGTTTTCTCCGGCGATGGCGTGAGATGAAGACGGATATGGGGCTTTCCCCTCGGCATGTCCGGAGAAATAAACCTGCCACCGCAGATTGCAGTTCGGCAGCGCCCCGTTCAAATGACCACATCGCGTGAGTGGGCTTTTCGAGAAACCTACTTTGACCATGGAATGCCCCTCCGGGAAATCATCAATCAGGTGTTCTGCTGGGCCATCCAGTTTGAGAATGTAGAGATACTTGGGGCCTTCGGACTCTCTCACCTGATATCCCGTCTTCGAGACTGGGCCGGGCTTGCTTGGGGACATCCGAACAGCAGGTTTGTCAAAGAGGTCGGACGCCTTCCCGATTTCTGGGAGACCTTCAAAGTCTGTTCCATAAACTGGGACCTCTTCTAGATCGAGACTTAGCAGTCCAACTGCTTCCTGGCTTTGAAGCCTGATAGCGTGCCGCGCAATCGATGTGCCATTCTTGCCTGTGTAACTGACTGGGGCAAAGTCACGGACATGGGGTGCGGTTTCCCCTGTCACTCGCCAGGCTCTGACAGCCTGAAATCCATTGTTCCATTGACCTTCATGTTTTTGAACGCGTCGCTTTCGGGCAAGGCCCAGTGGCGAAAGAAAATTCTCGGCACCGCCAGTGACGTGCGAACACTGATAAACCCCTAACAGCCTACCGTGTTCCTCCGACGGTGTTTTGTGGCTAACCGACCCGTAGATCACCGCCAAAAACCCTGGCACTGACTCCGACTTGACGTGGTCAACGCGGCCGGGATCAGAAAAGCTTAGGTAGCCCCAGTCCTCTGGCGTGAAGCCGAAGTAGCTGGTCATCCACACATGTGGAGGATCGTGCTGAATCGCATCACTTGGTTTGATCAGATCGCTCACGCTCATTGATCGGCTCCCCTACTTTCCTTTAGAGCCTTCTTCCGTTCGGCCTGTAAGGCTGCTCTTCTTTCTTCTAGCTCCGCCGCTTTTTTCTCAAATTGCTCGATGATGCCTTCAAGGTGCAATTTCGAGTCCCAATCAAAACCTAGTGCAGTACGGCTTTGAACCGAGATTCCATGTCTCTTGCGTAGTTCCTCCACGATACTCAACGCATCCACCCCCAGCCTCGCGTATCCTTCTTGGCGTGCTTCAAATAGGTCATCATAATTTGGTGGAGATGCAAACTCGGTTGATTGGTGGATATAACGGTTCGTACTTCTCGCCTTGTTCGGCAGTGCAAGTATTCTGTGCATTACGCCTTCATCGATACTCCGCCACTTGATGTCCGGAGGGAATTCCAATGGTTTTGGTACCTCGACCTGAGGTGTGCAGTAGTCCTCTCCATGTTCGGTCCGGCCACCTGGCATACCGTGCAAAGTCCCATCATCCCCAGCCACATCAACACAATCATTGGCGTATTCCTCCAAGATGCAGATCAAACGGATCGCCGAGTATGAACCATCCTTGCGCCGCTCACGCCAGAGCGACCAGCTATCCCTTGAGATCGTGATGACGCTACCGACGATCACACCTGCAAAGCCGATCAGTGCCTCAATCATACAGGCACCTTCGTCGTCATCTTCGTGTACATCTCGAACAGCTTCTCCAGCCGTTCCGTGTCGTTGCGGAAGCGTCTGCCGATGTAGATGCGTTCCAGCACCTCGTCGTTGCGGTCGTGGGCGGCTCGGAGGTTTTCGGGCATGGCGTCGGGTTTGTAGAGGTCGGCGATGGTGGCGGGGAAATGCGCCTCACGGGCCAGCAGGATATCCTCGGCGCAGCGGGTCAGGTCGGCCTTGTTCTTTTCGGTGAGTTTCGGGACGGGGAAAGTGTTCCAGCCGAGGGTGTTTGAGTAGCGGTAGTCGGTCTTCATCTTGCCGCAGACTGTGGCGATCCAGACAAGATGGATACGGGAGGCGATGAGGGCCATGTTCCACAGTGGGGCGTCGAACATGGCAAAGGCTAGATTTGTCACAATGGTGTTCTCAGGCATGTAACCCACAGGCAAGTAGTCCCGCGACTCCGATGAAACGCTTGGCACTACCAACGCCGTCTCGGTTCCGGCCTGCCGAACTTCGCCAAACCTATGTGGAGTTGAAGCAGCCTGCCGAGTGGCTTCTTTTGTGCTTTTCAGCCTCATTCGCTTCACTGCTTCAAGCCGTGGTCGGAGTTGACCGTCAGCCATTGCCTCAGCCAAACCATTCTCCTCGATCCAGAGACAGTATCTACTCAGACCCCTAATGAACTCGGCAGACCCAACCACGGGTTTGATTGTGTCCTTTGCTAAGCTGGAGCCTTCGCGAAGGGCCTGAGCTTCAAAGCCTTCCAGAAGCAAGTGACCGCCGTCAGTGGGCTGACTGCCTTTCGTCATCTCCTTAATTGGGCTTAGGGGCCTGCCCAACTTCGTGACGGTCAGATTTGCGCCTGAGACGAGATAGGCATTCAGGTTTGCAACATCCTTTGAAAACGTTTCCCCATTCTCATCGACTGAGAACAACCTTTTAACTCGCCCAGCTACATTCGTGATTGCGACAATCGCCACCGTCACACCCGCATTGTGACTGGCCAGATTGGCCCATTTAAATGAGGTATGGGCGAACGTGATCTCATGCCCATCCCTGAAGATGGCGGGCCAAAGGATTGGCACCTGTTGCCCCTGGCATATTGAGTTCGTCGTAACAAAGGAACTTACCGTCGGCGTGTGCTGCGCATAATCCGCCGCCTTCATGAACCAGCCCGCCACATAATCCAGAGACTTCCAGCCATTGATACGCCCATCGAAGATGCGGCCAAGGTCTTCTTTCTGTTCGGTCGATTGCCACGTCGATCCCAAATATGGCGGGTTCCCGCAGATATAGGTCTCGCCCCCCTCATTCTCGAAATCAATCGCGGCTTGCTCCAGCGGGGTTTCAAACAGATCGTCCGCAGTTAACTTGACCCTCTTACCGGTGGGAGGACATACATCCAGCCAGTCCAGCCGCAGGGCGTTACCTTGCGTGATCCAGTTTCGCGCATCCAGCGGCAGGAAGGTGTCCCGTGCTACCTTGGGTCCACGGTACAGCACATCGCATTGATACTCCGCGATGATCAGGGCCAGACGAGCGATCTCGGCTGAGAAGTCCCTCAGTTCGATCCCACGGAAGTTCTGGATGCTGATTTCCGACGCCCGGTCGGCCTCTCCCCGCCGTTTGTTGATCTCGAACTCGATCTCACGCATCTGCTTGTAAGCGATGACGAGGAAGTTTCCCGACCCGCAAGCAGGGTCAAAGACGCGTATGTTGGACATGCGTTTGCGCAGGTTCAGCAGTTTGACGGGGCTGTCACCGGCCCGTTCCAGATGGTCGTTCAGGTCATCAAGGAAGAGCGGGTTCAGCACCTTCAGGATGTTCGGGACCGAGGTGTAGTGCATGCCCAGCTTTGAGCGTTCTTCATCATCGGCCACGGCTTGGATCATGGACCCGAAGATGTCGGGGTTGATCCGCTGCCAGTTTAGGTTGCCGATCTTGATCAGGTAGCGTTGGGCGATCAGGGAAAAGCGCGGCACCTCCGTGCTGCCTGAGAACAGCCCGCCGTTTACATACGGAAAGGCATCGGCCCAGCGGGGCAGGTTAGCAGTGGCACGATCCTTGATCGGGGTATTCATCGCACGGAAAAGTTCGCTGATCACCTCATGCGTGTTCGACCCATCGCGATTGGCCATCTGTTCGACCGTACTTGTGAACAGGTCGTCACCGACAAGGATGTCGGTATCCTCGGCAAAGAATAGGAAAATGAGGCGGGCCATGAAGTGGTTCATCTCATGGCGGCGTTCGGGTGTCCCCCATTCGGGGTTGTCGGACCGTAGGGTGACATACAGCTTGTTCAGCCGCAGGGTGGCCCGCACGTCGAATTCAGACTCACTGAGTTGTTTGGTCTTGCTCAGACCAGCCAGGGGCCAAAAGAAAACGAAGTGATCAGGGAAGTCGTCATAAGTGCAGGAGACAATGTCGCCGGTGATCAGGTCCTCGGCCTCGAAATGCTCCCCATCTGTGGCCAGCACAAAGCGCACCTTGTTGCGTTTGGTTTGAGTGGCCTTGCTGTCACGTAGTTCGGTCAGCGTTTCAGGGACACGCCCGACGCCACAGGTTTTGATGTGGATGTTGCCGACCTGTAGCACCCCATCGATGTCGGACTTGTTCGAGGTGCCTTTGCGCAGCTTCTTGGACCGCGCATCGCTGTTGTCAAAGCATTCGAGGAACGCGAACGGGAACTCGGCAGCGTCATATGGCTGGTCGGCCAACTCGCTGATGGCCTGTTCGATTTCAACAGCGTTCACGTGCTACTTCCTGAAAATGAGTTCGATCAACCGCCGATGGCGTGACGGATCGAACTCTTGCTTAGGGTGATTAAAAACATATTCGATCTCGGTCTGGTAGACCTCGGCGACAGCATCAGCGACTTTTTCCGGCGATGGGCGGGCATCGAGAACTGCAATGGTGTTCTCGATCTCGGTCACAACCAAACGCAAACGGTCCATGTCTAAACGGTGGGGTAGCCTCACGATTGCCCCCTCCAGCAATGCACCGGCCGAGATATCGAAAATCTTGGCCAAATCATTGAGGCGTTCGGTCGTGATGGCTGACAGCCCAGCCTCAAGCCGCGAGTAAGACGCAGGCGTGATTCCCAATGCCTCAGCCACATGCGCCTGTGACATCTGGCATTGCTGACGGGCTTCTTTGATTTTTGCGTGCAACGACACTGCGCCACCTCAAGCATGACTTTGGGTGGAGTATTACACGGCACGTAACAGAGTGACAGCATGATTTTCGATACCTATTGCGAATCAATTGCGTCAGACGTAACTAATACACCATATGCAACTCAATGATTTCCTCACGAAAAATAACCTGACCATGGCGATGTTCGCCAGCCGCGTTGGCACGACAGCCGCAACGATCAGCCGTGTTGTTGATAGATCAGTGACACCAAGACGGTCCTTGGTCCGACGCATTTACGAGGAAACCAACGGTCAGGTCACACCAAACGACTTAGCTGGGCTTTATTGTGTGACGCCATGCAGCCCCATGGTTCCTCAGGATGATCAGCGGCGCAGCCAACCCATACCAAGAAAGACGAAACCATGAACAGCAATGATCCTAAGGCGAAGAAGACCGATGACCCATCCATGCAAGACACTATGCTTGGCCTTGGTATCCTTCTGGCAATTGGGTTTGTCATCTATTGGCTCTTCTTCGGCAATGATCGCGCTGAGGTGACCCGCTGCATCGAAGCGGCAGCAGAGGCAGACCGTGCAGGGGCGCAAATCTCGTCTCAGATGTTTCGCCGGTTGCAGTTTTCGGTTGATCACGCTGACGAAGTGGAGATCGTTGAAACCTCCACCTATCCCTTCGCAAGCGTTTACATCAAAAGCATCCGCTTTACGCTGGATGGCCGAGCGCAGTCGATCAAGTGTCCGACATGAAGTCGCCCTCAACCAATAAGAACATACTGGCGCAAATGCCGTTGACAGAACCGAGAGAGAAGGACGCAGGATGATCAAAAAAAATGTATTCGCAGGCGTTCTCGCCCTGTCAGGGTGCATGGACACCGTCTCTGGTTCAGCCGATGTCAGTCGAGCCGAACAGCCGCGCTTTTTCATCGCCGACCAACTTGGCCCAAGCTGCACCCGTGACAACCGAGGCGGCAGGCCAAGCGTGGCGTCCGCCGAAAGGGCGTTGACTGCGTTGCGTGTGAATAGTGAACATTATATCGCCGATCTACGCCAATCGACGTCCATGACCGTGAAATTCGATGACTTCAGGGTGCATTGGCAGCCGGTATTGTTCAATAGCTATGCGGCAGCGGCATCGAACGATGTCGAACTAGCACGCACCATCATCGATGGTCTCAAAGACATGGCCGAAGCAGGGAGCTACACGAATGAGCCAAGCCTGATCACACATGTTCAAGCGGCTCAAATGACGGAATGCTATGCGAACGGGCCTAACTCACCATGCGCCCAATTCACACCTACGTTCGTGGGTAGGATGTACGCCCTTTTGATGATCTCAACAGCGGTTCTTGATGTCTATGTCACTGATGAAGACCGTGAGGTGCTTTTACCTTGGCTTGATCAAGCTTACCGACGCTTCGTTGCCCCCATGATCGAATTCGATCAAGTCGGTATCTATGACCTCGTAAATATGGGCATGGCACGCCTCGCCTATGCGGCGATCACTGATGATATGCGGTTGGCCAATCGTGAACTGCGCACACGTCAAGCAGACCTCAAGCAACTGATTGAGCCATCTGGATACATCGATGAGAATTCCTATCGCGGGGTCCGTGGTCTTTGGTATCATACTTATGGTCTAGACGTTGCACTGTCTTACGCACTCGTCGCCCGTGAATGGGGCTACGACTACTTTGCTGACGAGGTCCTCAGGGAACGTTTCCAAGCTGCCCTCGACAAAACGACTTTGGGGATCAACGACCTTCAGGCTTTCAGGTCCGTAGGCAATCGCGGCAATTCAATCACAACAAACCCAGCAGATGCGCGGCCACATGTAATGCAGTTAGCCCTAAACCTCTATCAGGTTTCAGAACGCGAATTTGGTGTCCGCCTTCCACGGGATCGGCGTTACGAGTATCTGGCCCAGTTTGAACAGTACCCTGCCATCTCCGGCATGTCGGCAAGCTGTTACTACAGCGGACGATGATCTGGCTTCAAAGCCGCCTGCGATGAGTAACACATCGATTGCCCATAACAGCATGAAGCCACTCCCTGAGCAATGTCAGCGGGTGTTAGAACGATTGTGGGTGCGAAATGCCGAGCGAAGACAAGAGGGCAAGTCGCTGCTCGATGTTCGCCATCACTATGAAGCACGGCTAAGACTGGCAAATTCGGTGAAAGTTGGTGTTGATCAGCATCTGAGGTCACCTGCCCGTCGGCCTTAGCCCTTAGTCTGGGTCAGACACCCAAGCCATATTCTTGGTATCGGGTAGATCAGCCCACCTTACACGCAGGTAGCGCCCTGAACGCTTAGGGAGTTGCTTTCGGTCAATCATACGACCAGAGACCTCGAAGTTTTCATTGATCTTAACCACGAATAGCTTGTTGAAATGGCCGGATTTATCCACCACGACCACATCCTTGTTCTTGAAGGGGGTGATCGTCTTTACTTCCACATGATCATTACCAACCCGCCCATCAGCGCCCTGAGCATAATTCCGGTTCAGCTTGAGGCCGTGCGTGATCGCCCCGAACAATTCACCAAGGTCGCCATAAACGGCTAGGTGCAATCCCGTCTCGTGATAATACTCTTTAGCTATGTCCAAGAGGTCCTCGAAATACGGCATCATTGCACGGTCGGCATTTGGATACCGTGCCCACCACTCCTGATCACGCAAAGAGTCTGCATCCATTTCAGACCATAAGACCCATTCTCCGTCATCATAGAATGCGCGGTCTGCCCAGTCAGGTTCATTCATTTTCTTTGCCCTATCTGTAACAGCCAAATTGCGGCCATGAGAACATCGTGCCGAGCTTTGCTTATGGGGGCAATCCTTTGAACCCGTCACAGTAGCAGCCTGTCAGCGAATTTGGGTCGCAAGTCGAGTGACCATCAGGTCCGCTTGATGAGCAATAGCCTGCAAATGCCACAGTCGCGCATCCAGCCGACCCAATTCAGACTGCATTAGTCTCCACTCAATCGATAAATACTCACGCAACTGGATACCATGGAGTGACGTGATGGCGATATATCAAGCGAACGCAACTGACGATGAGGTGGCACGGGAGGCAGAGGCTTTTTTCGCGGCAATTGGCGACGATGACTTGTTGAGATTCCTTCGCCAGTTGCCTGTCGTCTGGGGCAACAATGAGCAAATGACGGTGGGCGACTTCACCTATGAAGCATTGTTATGGCCATACGTGAAACATGCATGGAAAACTGTCGATGGCGCACCGGGTCTGGCTGGCCGAATGAAGCAGCTATCAGACGTCTTCTCACAAGCTGAACAAGAGCTTGAACGTGAGACCGGTCGAACACGACGTGCTCCTCGGGTGACAAATCTTGCCGCATTCATGGCGGCTTACGAGGGCAGCGGACTCCCGCTGTGATGTCACGACGGTGTTTGCCGCCCAAATGCGATTGGCACTGCCCCATTGGACGTCGAACGTTCAATGACTTTATGGGCCAGCTATTGCAGGTCTTTGCACAGGCCGAATACGGTCTCGAACGAGACATAGGCCGCACAAGCCGCGTTCCACGTGTGACCAGTCTTGCTGCTCATATGGATGCTTATATGGGTGCCGGACTCCCGAGCTAAGGCTACTCAGAGCGATGATTGATTAGCACCCACGCTGTCGACCTCTTCATCGCCGCTCATGTACCACTCAAGGCTGCAATTAACTAACTCGCCAAGGGTCAATCCTATCTGGAGTGCGTAAATCCGCGCCTCGATGATCAATTCAGGGTCAATATTTCTGATGGTGTGTCGGTGCGTCTGCATGCTGCGTCCTCAGTTTCTCTCTGGGTATTTACCTTGCCGCGCACTAACCGTGACATGTTTACCATCTATCTGACCTGTCAGACCTGTCAGCCGCCTAAATACAGACCTAAGTGTCGTATTGCATGGGGTGCCGATGAAAACTGTTGAAGACCTAAACATCTCAGAAAAGCACAAGCGCCAGCTTGGACGTGCGCGGCAACGGCGATCAAATCAGCTATATGAAAAGGTCCTTGTTCCGTCGATCATTGCCTATGCAGATGGTAATGTGTCTGCCCTCCCACATCTGTTTAGCAAGGAGGAGGGCAACTTCGCACATTCCGATTTCGCCGCCATGCTTGACCGCCATGACGGACCTGACGGACAGCTTGATTGGGCAAGTCTTCAAACAGACGCCACCTTGTTCACGAACCCGCTGACCGAGGCATCCTTTAACGGCAACAACGTTTCACCTGGGCAGAGGTCAGGCTACACGCCACCCAGCGAACGGGTGGCAAACGGTAGTTACTGGGTCCTGACCTATGAGTTTGATGGTGACACCCGTCAGGACCTAGAAATGCAACTCGATTGGTTTGCAGGAAAGGCCGAGACGTCACCGTTCGCATCTGTGCATGCTGCCCTGTCTACCTTCGCCGATTATCGGGGCTACTCTGCTGTCTACAGCGGGAGCAAAAGCGTTCACATAAACATCGTCTTCGATATCCGTCACCTGAGCAAATCGCTGTCAGCCGGATCGAAGGGTGCGCCCAAACGTCTTTGGACTGCCGATGTTCCCGAAGCGGTGCTACCCGATCTTCACCGGCTTGTGTGGTCTCAGGTTGCCGAAATCATCACGGATAAGCTTGGTATCAGCGTAGAGTTTGATACGCGGCTCAAGAGTTACTTCCAGAAACGTCGTAGCCCCTGGGGAGTGCGCACACTGAACAAGCCCAATTCTCTTCACGGTTTCGAGGTCGGTGATCGCGTCGAGCAAATCGTTCTTCAGGAAAAAATCTCAGACAGGTCGTTCGCGACGAAAAACGCAGTGCCACTTATCCACAGTAACAATGCCGAACATCTATTGTCGGCAAGGCGTTCATCGACCAACCGGCCATCTCGGCATATCGTGCCCCATGAAGACAACCACGCAATCGTTGATCTGCTGGCTACTCACCTACAGTCTCATTGGGGTCCTTACCCCAAACCCGCGCACGTCACTTACGATGGCATGTTCAATTTTGTCTATTTCTACAATAGCGCGAACGACAAACATCCTTCGACCTTTGTGCGTGGCGATCACCGAAAGCTTATCTGCGCAGGTAGGGATGCCTATGGCGGTGACCTGTTCTTGCCTGATGGGCTAACCCTCGATGAAACGCTGCAACTTCTCGACCCGCGCACGGGTCTCAGCGGGTTTGCTGAACCAAACGGCAAACCCCAGCGGGGGCCGCACCCACTGCGACGATTTGAAGAACAAGCACAGTCCAAATCATCAGCCCGTCAATATGGGAAAGGAATCTTCGAAGACGTTGCCAACTCAGACGGTGTGACGCTGATGCAAGCCCCTGAGGGTCTCGGAAAAACATTCTCTCTGATGAACTACGCGCTGGAGCGGCGTTACAATATTGAGGCGGCGCTGTATCAGGCCTCTGCTGACAGAGAGGCACAACCACATTTGCCAAATGGTTTCACCATCGTCGCCTGCAACAGCTATGCGCAAGCCGAAGAGAAATACGCGGAATTGATGGATGTGCCAAACGCGCCTTCGTCGGCAATCATCCTGAAATCGGTCGCGCAAATCTACCTAGAGGCACTGAAAGACCACCCCAAGCTGAAACAGATCACTCGGCAATCCGCTGGGGCAGCATCCGATCCTTCGCTGCTTCATGCCATTCAAAGACGCCAACCAAGTGTGTTTGAACAAATGTGCCGAATACGGGATGCAATGTGGGAGACCGATCAACGCGGTAAAGTGTTTAGACCCAACGCTGTCGTCTTAGCGGTCCACGCGTTGATCAAGAACTGGCCTCATTCGCTTTATGCAAAGGCGTTCCTTCACCCAGACTTTCCCAATGACTTCGACATTGAACAAGTGCAGGCTTGCGCCCGCCAGATGCAGCCACAATGGCTGATATACGACGAAGTCCACGTTGAAGATTTGGCGATGATCCAACCAGAGTGGAAGGTCCAGTTGGCGAAGAAAGTCGAGGACAAGTGCGGGTCCATATCAAACAAGGCATGGGACGAAGCAGGACTGAGCAATCGGGTAGCCTCGTACGAGCGAGAGTTTCATGCACATGGCCGTTCGGAGAATGAATTCACTTTCGATGAATGCGACAACATCATCCGCACACGATTTGCTGATGACGACCGCTATGAAGTTGATTGCATGAGATTCCCTTTCGGAAAGGGAAGCCCAGAAAGCAACATCTACGCGCAGTGCCATGGAGATGCATACTACTGCAAACCTCAGCGTTGGTTCACCTCGTTGAATTGCCCGATAGTGATCCTGACCACCGAAGACCTCCCACGGGCGGTGATGAACGGCATCAAGGGCCAATTGGCCATTGGACGAAGGGTGAAGACGATCAACATGACCCAGACGCCTCACCTGTTTCAGGAAGTAGTGCCGCTGGTTTTCGATGAACGGGCGCGGTCTCCCAGAGACAGCAAAGAGTCGGTCGTTGATATGGCTGTTGAACTCATCGACTTGGGATTCGACTACGTGATCGGCAACCGCCTTGATGACCTCAAGGAGGTGTATCCCGGCCAAACCATGTCACACAAAGCAGCCCGTGGCCGCAATGACCTAGCCGACAAACAACTGGCGACGCTGGTCACCTATCCCAGCACCACTGAATACGCTCACTATGCGATCTTCGGAGCCGCATTCGATATCGAGAATCCATTAGCTATGGCATACCGCGATCAGGTCTATCAGGATTTGGGGCGTAATTTAGGTTTCCGCCGTACGGACGAGTCAGATGACCGCCATGTCGTGTTCATCAAATCCAGTCTCTTCAAGGAACTCGGCATGATGTCAGGCACAGCGATCACTGGTGTGAGGCACGACCGATACCAATTCCGTCTGACCAAATGGACTTAGTCATCTCGCTGTAGGTGTCCAACTTGGTCCTTTCGCGCCGGTGGCGCTCAGAACGCTTCGTCGGACCCCGTGGTTCGATTGCCCTGCTCACTACGTTCGCAGAACAATCATCCAACATCCTTGGCTAAAGAGAAAAGGGGGAGGCAAGAGGATCGACTAAAGAACTATATTAGCCGCTCCTCCCCCCCCTCCCTATCGAAGGTCGTTGTGCCAAAGCCAAATTGATCCCTGACCAATAGGCATCAACCGCTGCGGTTTATGACGCATTCAAAGGAACTGCTATGCATTTGAACTATGTTCCATCAGCGCATCATCCAATTGCTGCAAGAAAGTGGCGTCCCGACCGGCCCGAAGTTGATGGCCCCACATGCTGTATCCGTCAACAAGTGCTTGCGGCGTGAAAACTTCGTCTCGAGGGCCAGTGTATGACATTTCATCCACCCAGCGCCCGTTCTCACTTAGTTCGATTTTTTCAAACATCGTTGGTGAGACCATGCCGTCATTTGCGAAGTACCACGTTCGCGCTTTCCCTATCCCGCCACCTGTTCTGATTAGGTAATCACGGACGTCTTTGATTACGTGTTTCTTCGCCCACCTTGTCCAACGAGTAACGCTATGACGCGGCAGGCGAAGAGTAATCCGTACCTTAGTCTTGTCAGGAAACACTGGCACTTGCTGTCCCGCATTGAGACGTATGCCACGAAATGCCAGACAAGCTGGACTCGCAAATTTCAACTTGTGGAGATCATGTCCTTTGCCGGTACTGTCAGTCGTAAAATTTGGGGCATTCTCGAACGTTTGATATGAGGTCTGCATTTGCCCTTTTGTTAGACCCTCACGTTTGATCTGTTGCAGATAACAGATTGCAGTGAAGTGATAGAGCAAAATTGTAGGCCCGGGGTTACCTACACCCAGGGCGTTAAGACCTGTGTGGAAGTTAAAGTCCTGTGTAGTTTCCTTATTCATGTGATGTGCGTCCTTATATGATTGAGTTCATTCGCAATGTGACTTGCTCAGAACCACATACCGGGATGCACAGATGTCATCTTGAGGCCCATTCGTAAGGAATTCTTATCAATAAACACCTGGCCGATGCTGTGTTTACTTTGCGATGAGAACTCGTCGTAGGGTGGAAAGACCGCAGTTCGACAAAGGTTGCAAATGATTGACTACTGACCGAACAAAGCCATTGAGAAGCTGCCCTTCCAACATTTTCCTTGTCCCATGATTCATCCAGTCGCATCGGCTGTCCTCGTTGGGTATAATCAAAAAGGACGCTCAAAATCCTACTCCGGGTGTCCCATTAGACTTTACGAATCAATTATCGGACGATAGATATTAATCGGACGGTTATCTGGGACAGGGAGAGGTTTGTGGGCGAATTGATAGGGTACGGTCGTGTTAGCAGTCGATCACAGTCGCTGGACATCCAGATCGATGCACTGACCGCTGCTGGTGTGACAAGTGATCACCTATATCTGGAAAAGGTATCAGGTCGAAAGCGGGACGGTCGTGATGCGTTGGAAGACCTACTAGGCAGAGGTATTCGGAAAGGCGACACCGTGGTATGCACCCGCCTTGATAGACTGGCTCGATCTACCCGTGACCTTCTACACATCGCGGAGACCTTGGAGGAGAAAGGCGTAGCACTGAAGGTGCTGGAACAGCCGATAGATACGACCACACCTACGGGTCGACTATTCTTCACAATGTTAGGAGCATTCGGTGAGTTTGAGGCCAGCATCCGTGCCGAACGTCAGCGTGAAGGGATCGACGCGGCCAAAGCGAAGGGTCCAGATAGTCCCTTCCGAGGGAGACCCACAACCATCGATGCCAACATGGTGCGCCGGTTGCACCAGAATGGCATGGGCCCGTCGGCGATTGCCAAGAAGATTGGTGTTGCACGGTCTTCGGTTTACCGTTGTCTTACCAAAGACGATAACGAACCGATTCAGTCCCAGTGACAGGCGGAGAGTATGCTAGGATTTGCACGAGGTAGGGCAGACCAATGCTATGACACCTGAAGCGCTACCCGGGTAGATGCAGCCGCACTTTAAGATCATCCCACCGTTTACAGAACCTGCGAACCCGTTCCTCGATCTCCCCATCGGGGTTGAGCACGTAAAACGTCCTCGGAATTTAGGCGGTCGCACGCACGGCGATACGGCTTTATCCTTGATCTACTGGGCCAATATGAGGAACTTGTCGTAGAACAACAGTTTACCGGGGATGGCGGAGTAGAAATCTTGAGACGTGAGAATCGGAACTGGGTAGAGTATCGCGGGCTTCCCCACCTTCGCGAAGTTGATTTTCATCCCATTAAAGGCGACGACGAGTTTGCTTTTCTGGCGCACTACGAAAAGATTGACCAATGGAAATCTCGAACGCTTGAAGCGCTACAGCAAGCACAGGCGGATGGGATGCAGTGGTTGTTGTTCACACACGGTCATAGCACCTCGGGGCCAGGCACTCAAACGGCCCGTTCCACGGTTCGTGGTGTGATGCGGTCCAAGGAAGCCACGCCATTCATAATCCGACGAGAATGCATTCAGCAGTCCTCTGTTTTACTAGCGGCAATCCGGCCAAAGGACTAAAGCCAAAGCGATAATCATCAGCTATACAACGGGAACATGTCACTTTCTCGAAACTCATTCGGGCCACTTGTGCGCCCTTTGAGGTTTCGAGAGGTATTTGTGAGAGTTCGAGTTCCCTGGCATCCCCACCAGATAAGCTTGGTGTTTTCAGAACTCGGAAACGACCGTTTACGATAGCTATGCATTGGTCGATAAATGGGGCACTGGAGGTCGCCCATTTATGTTCGTCAACGTGCCCAATGCTAAACAACTCGAAGACACTGCGCTAAGACTCTATTTCGACGCCTGGGAGCGCACGGTCACTCTATATGACGACTTTTGCGGTGTATACTCCGTTCCGATCGAGGACGTCGCTGCCGAGCATAGCTTCTCGGAAGAGTGGCGCGAGTATGTGGATGCTGCGCAAGCCGAGATGGGAGCGATCTGCGCCGTCATCCAACAGTCGGCAGAGATACGTTTGAAGTCGATCATCTGTTCGGTGAGTCCGTATCTTCTTCTCCTAAACAGTGAAGTCCCTTTGAAGATGGATGACGCGGGTCTGGATTTCACGAGCTTACGAACATTGGACTCCGTTGACCTGCCCAGAGCGGTGCGAACGATGACGAATTTTGAACTCTCTGACGGCTATGTCCAGAGATACGGCGAACTACGCAAACTGCGGAATCAGGTGGCACACCTTGGTGAACACCAGGGCGGTTTATCGCCATCAGTTCTGATCGAGTTGTTGGGTCAACAGTTCCTTGCTCTATGGCCCGACGGTCGGTGGTTAAGGAGACGGGTTGAGTTTGACGGAAACAGCGCACGACGTTTCTTTCATGACGGCAGGTATTCTTCGGTCGAAACCACGGTCATGGAGGAACTTCCTAGTACCTATGCTCTCTTGGATAATGCGACATTCAAGAAGGCAGTTGGAGTCTCCAAGGGTAAGCTGAGGGGGTTTTGCCCAGATTGCGTTTATGCCATTGCTAGTAAGACGGGGATCGATCCTGAGGCAACGGCACACCAGACGGCTTCAGCATCCGCTCGTTGTGCGATGTGTGAGGTCAACTTGCATCTGTCCAATGAAGTGGATGGCTGTGAAAGATGCAATGGTAAGTGTTTCGCTTCGGTTGCATCTAATGATTTAGACCCGAATGTTGCCTGCTATATTTGTGGCTATGGGTAGTATGTGTCTTCAGCACAATATCTACAATTAGACCATGACAATGCTTCACTTTCGGTGGGCGCGAACTCCCGCAAGTAACGAACACTGGGCAGAAGTCATCACTGACCTCGAAACCGATAGCATTCGATAGGTTGTAGTAGTCCACACAATTTCACCTACAGCTTGCAGTTCATACACTATGATGTAGCATTGACTTAACAGGCATTCAAAATTAGAACATAAAGAGAACATTTATACGTGGCTATTCAAAGAGTTCGAGACCCCGTTCATAATCTCATTGAGTTCGACACCCATGACGAGCTTGAACGGGTCGTGTGGAAGCTGCTCCAGAGTAGGCCGTTTCAGCGGCTAAGAAGAGTTAAACAACTAGGCTTCTCTGAACTTGTATATCCAGGCGCAACTCATACGCGGTTTGCTCATAGCATCGGTGTATTTCATACGGCTCGGGAGCTTATGGAGATTGTCAGGAAGAAAACAGACGACCAGGGCTCTCGCGAGAAAATTGCGTTGGCTGCTGCAATGGTACATGATGTAGGTCATGGCCCATTCAGTCATGCCTTCGAAACTGTTGGGAAACGCCTGGGGCTAAAGTTAGCAGATCATGAAGTGATGAGTGATGAGCTCATTCGGAACGGTGAAATTGCTGAGATATTGAATACCGATATCATGGCGGGCTTCGCGTCAAATGTAGCTAACATGATCAAGAAAGAGGGTAAGATCACCCTTCACAACTCGGTGGTTTCTAGTCAGTTTGATGCTGACCGTCTTGACTACATGCAACGTGACCGCCTCATGACTGGCAGTGAACATGCTGCTATTGATTTGACCTGGTTGCTGGCCAACCTTGATATTGGTGAGGTGACTACAGGAGTTGATGACACTGCCGTTGGTTCGGTCCCTACCTTCGTGATCGGCCCCAAGGCAATACAAGCCGCTGAGTCATATGTACTTGGGTTGTTTCAGCTTTACCCGACTATCTACTTTCATAAGACGACACGCGGTGCTGAGAAGTTGTTTGCAGAAATTCTGGTCCAACTCGTCAAGTTGGTTGGTGATGCTGCCGAAGAGAAGACTGGGTTGCCTTCTAAACACCCTTTGATCAAGTTTGCAAAAGAGCCAGAGAGCCTCGATACGGCCCTGGCTTTGGACGACACCGTTGTATGGGGCGCACTCCAACTCTTGTGCGAAGCTGATGATCCTATCCTTTCGCAGTTTTCGGCCCGCCTCCTTAATCGCAAACTCTTCAAGTGCTATGACATCCGTGCTGAGATCACCCACAGGTTTGACCCCCACAATTCGATGGACCTACAAAATATAGAGAAAATCGAAAAATGTTGCGCCTCAGTGGTAGTGAAGCTACAAGAATGGCAAAAGAACCAAGGAGGGGTTGTTCCGCGCATCATTACTGATGAAGCTGAGCGAAAGCCCTACAAAGCAGGCGGTGGTAGCAATGGTCATACCGAACAGATCAACGTTCGTACGGACGGTGGCGAATTGATTGACATCAGACAGCGTTCCGAAATTGTAAAATCCTTGAGTATTTATAGGCTAACTCGTGCGTACTACGATGACTCTGATGCCGATGCCTTGCAGGTAATCAAAAATATTGTCGAAGGGGAGATCGCCTGATGCCCGATATTAGAATCGAAGAGGTAAGAAACATTATTCGAGACGCAGGTGGTCGGGTTGTAGGGCGAACTAGGTTGCAGAAGATTGCATATTTGCTCTCCGCAACTGGTCTCGATGATAGTTTTCGGTTCGCTTATAAGCACTACGGCCCATTCAGCGAGGAACTCGCTTCGTCCGCCAAGTTCGGTGCGTTATTCGGAAATCTTGATGAGCGCCAAGACCAGACTGCGTGGGGTGGGACGTATTCAATTTATACCGTCACAGACATGGAAGGGGTTAATCAAGGAACACCTCGGTCCAACCTTGCAACTCTTGCTGCCACCGCTGATTCAATTGAGTTGGAGTTGGCAGCGACTGCGGTCTTTTTGGCCCATGATGGTTACGATGATCCTTGGGATGAAACTGCACAACGGAAACCTGAAAAGGCAACTGCTGTGCGTTTAGCCAACGCCAAGACGCTCTTGACCAATCTCTCCCAGGTCAATGTTCCGAACCCGATCCCTCCAGTATTGTTGGCGTGATCTCACCTTGATCCGGACTAACCTTCGCCTCCAGTAGTGTCGAAACATCACTTGGAACCAACCGCCCCACCTAATGGCAACTTAGCCCGAGCCCCAAGCGCCCTCTAGCTTTGCGCGGAGTCTGTGGCATTACATTTGCCCGCCTGTTAAACTCGTCTCTACCCGATATATCCACCCAATCTACGTTGAAGGGAAAGCTATGTTTGTTGATGTGGAGAAGGCCCTTACTGTTCCGGGTATTCATCATATCGTATCTAGGCGTGACGAAGTGATGGGTCGATTTGGGCCGCTATTTCGTGATCCATCGCTTATGTCAAAGCAGGACTACTTGGACTTTCTAAGCTTCAAGCACAACCACCATTGGACCGGCTTGGAGAGGTTGGGGCGCCCAGCCGCCGATGATATCGATACTCTTAGGGAAGCCATCGCCACTTTGGTTAACGAGGCTAACCCACTTTCCGAGCGGTTTGATACAGTGTTGAGTATGCTGAACGGCGTCAGTGTTGGGACATTCACGCCCATTTTATTATTGGCATATCCAGATCGATATGGCGTCTGGAATGGAACCAGCGAACCAGAGATGCGTGAACGCGGCATTTGGCCAACATTTCCACGTGGTGCCTCTACCGGCGAAAAATACCAGATCATCAATTCAGTGCTACGCGATTTGGCCACCGATCTTGGTGTTGACCTTTGGACGTTAGACGCCCTCTGGTGGCAAAGCAAACTGGACCGACTTGACAACGGACAGATAAAAGACGCCAGGTTCAAGTCGATTTGGTCGATGGCCAATCAAGCAGAGAAGACGGCAAAACAGTCATTTGGTCAAAGCGTTGAGCGAACTATAAAAAACAAAGACCTTAGGCTAACCAAGGAGGCGTTGATATCGCATCTGGACGAACTCCTCGAAGAAAATGATGATCGCTGTGCCATAACTGGCCTTCTCTTGAATTTCGGCGGTACGGATGATCAGTTGCGACCTTCTTTAGATCGGATCGATAGTGACGGACACTATGAGGCGGGCAATTTGCAAGTGGTTGCTCGGTTTATCAACTTCTGGAAACGCGACACGATTGATACAGAATTTCGGCGATTAGTTGCATTGGTAAGAGGCGAGTAATCTCCACATCTCGGAAAGTTACTTGTCGCTAGGTGCCGAACCCACTTCTATATCAATCATGACACTGCCAATTTCATGAACAGTTCGAATTGAGGCGCAGACACCATGATCTTCATTGATATCACAACACTCAAGAGAATGGTTTTTTCCTTTGAGAGTCGTCCACCACGGACCTCCGAACTAGAACAGCGCATCAAGATTGGTAGTGCCTTCCACAACAAGTGGCACCGATCTCAACGCGATCATATGCTTGGATCGATGGTTGTGCAGGAATGTCAGGCTCGTAAGTCAGGCAATGACCCAACGATGGTAGACGCTCAAAGGATGTGGAACCGCCTTAAATGCAGCCCCTTGATGTTTTGGCTTGCCGAGTGTGGGGGAGTATCAAACGACGTGCTATCCGAGGCTGCAATTCATGCTGTGAGGGCGGCAGAACTAAACCCGAAAGATGGGGACCCGCATGGTACTATGATGCGCACGGTTCTTCCTTGGTCTCTTGTTGCAGCGGCAATTTCAGCGCAGCAATTTTATCAATGGCATCACAATGCTGACCAAGCGGCTGAAGAAGCATTTCAGCGACTGATTGCCAAGAACGCTGCATATCGCCCTTTGGCACAATGGCTGGACGCCAACATCAACCAGCAATCAGACCAAGAAATTCCTAGAAAATGATGGGTCCCATTGTTTGATACGCATCAAAGCAAAGCCAATCCTTGGTTTCCTACTGAACCCATTGGGCGTCCATGCCCGAAGTCTGGATTATCAAAACGACCGCTTACGGGTAACTGCTAGGCACAGTCGAAGCGTCCATATTTCCAGCCTCGCTACGGCACCAGTCGTCACCAAGGGTTTTGGCGGGTGTAAATTGCAGATTTCCGTCGATGACGGCACGAACGTGGCGCTTCGAGGTGCCAAATACGCAGAGGCAATTTCCTTCAGTGACAGCATTGCAGCAGATTGGGTCGCGTATAATACATCACGGTTCGAGGCAGAGCGTTTGGCCATCGACGCAATCCTTGGCACTATTGCCGAGCTATCCCAGCCGGTACGCTATCCATCGGCCTGCACTCTGTCGCCGATCCTTGAACAAGCTCGGCAGATAAACACTGAACTCCTTTCGAAGCTGACCGAAGAAGCCATAGGCGAAGAACGGTTCAAGAAGACTCAGTCCATCAATGGGTTTGTGCACAACGCAGGTACGATGCGTGACCGGGCGATCAAAGAGTTTGAATTACAACAGCTACCGAAGTGGCAGGAGTTCTTCGATACGTTCGAGAGCAACCCACTGACCCCTGAACAGCGGACGGCGGTCATAGCTGATGAAGATGCGACCCTCGTCCTTGCGGGTGCAGGCTCAGGGAAGACTAGTGTCATCACGGCGAAGGCGGGGTATCTGTTGAAATCGGGACTACGAAGACCCGAAGAAATCCTGCTGCTGGCATTTGCACGGGACGCCGCGAAGGAAATGTCAGAACGGATCGAAGAGAAATGCGGCGAACCACTGGAGGCCCGCACCTTTCATGCTCTCGCTTATGACATCATAGGTGCGGTTGAACGTAGCAAACCCGCTCTGGCCGCACATGCCACGGATGACAAAGCGTTCCTTGCCTTGATCAAGGACATACTCCGTGCATTGGTTCAAACGGCGACTGAAGTGTCGAAAGCGATCATGGGCTGGTTCTCCTATGCGCGTTTGGATGACAAGAGTGAGTGGGACTTCAAGAAGAAGCACGACTATTACACATACGTTGAAAAGCTGGACCTGCGCACCCTTCAAGGCGAACAGGTCAAAAGCTACGAAGAGTTGATGATCGCAAACTGGTTGTTCGAGAATGGCATCGAATACGAGTATGAGCCCGACTATGAACACAAGGTCTCGGCGGATGGATACCGCGACTACTGCCCCGATTTCCGCCTAACCAAGAGCGGCGTCTATATCGAGCATTTTGGCGTGCGACGCGGCAAGACAGCCAGTGGAGCCGAAATCCTGACCACGGCACCATTTGTTGACCGCGAAGAGTATCTGGACGGGATGGAATGGAAGCGCGGTGTTCACGCTGAACATGAAACCACACTGATTGAGACCTTTAGTTACGAGCGACAGGAAGGTCGCCTGCTGGATGCTTTGGCCGAAAAGATCGCCGCGCATGAAACGCTGGCACCACGCTCCCGTGCGACGCTGTTCGATCAGGTGATGGAGATGAACCAAGCAGACAGTTTCGTGCAGCTTATCGGCACGTTCCTGAAACACTACAAGGGCGGCGGCTACCGTATCGAAGAGTGCGCAGCCAAGGGTAAGAAGATCAAACTTGGCAAACGGGCCACGGCGTTCCTTTCGATCTTTGAACCAGTCTATGCTGAATACCAAGAACGGCTGGATAGTCGCATCGATTTTGAAGACATGATCCTGCGGGCCACAAGTTATGCCGAGAGCGGACGATACGTCAGCCCGTTCAAGCACATTTTGGTGGATGAATTTCAGGACATCTCACGCAGTCGGGGCCGGTTGGTAAAGGCACTGAAAGGGCAGCATAGTGACGCCCGCCTCTTTGCCGTGGGCGACGATTGGCAATCGATCTACAGGTTCGCCGGTTCGGACATCAACCTGATGCGTGATTTTGGTAAAGAATTCGGCGGTAGCTTCGATGGCCAAACTGCGGTCCACCGCACCGTTGACCTCGGTCGAACGTTCCGCTCGGTCGATCAGATCGCATACGCGGCGAAGAAGTTCGTTTTGCAAAATCCTGCTCAACTGAAAAAAACTGTGATCCCTGCGGGAGTCGCCGATGCACTAGCGCTCAAGGTCGTGCCGACGTTTCGCCATGACGCTGAGAGCAAGCTGAAGCAGGTCCTCTCATCTCTCTCGGTTAAAGATCAGCACGACAGCAGTAAGACTTCTGTCCTGCTGCTGGGGCGCTATCGGCATTTGGCACCTGACCGCTTACCCCAATTGCGCCGTGAGTTCCCCAAGCTCGACATAACATTCAAGACCATCCACTCGTCCAAAGGGTTGGAGGCTGACCATGTGATCATCCTGAGCCTGTTCCGAGGGCGTACCGGTTTCCCATCTGAGATCGTGGACGATCCGCTGTTGAGCCTAGTATCCCCTGAAGCTGAGCCGTTTGAAAACGCCGAGGAAAGGCGGGTCATGTATGTCGCCATGACACGTGCGCGAAAGTCTGTGACCTTGATCGGGTCTGCGTCCATGCCATCTGCATTTGTTACGGAGTTGCTGGATGACCCTGAATACGGCGTAAGTGGCATGTCTGAGACAACGCCCGTGAGCCATACGTGTGGCGAGTGTGGTGGGCATCTGTTGGCGTTTCCGACCAAAGATGGGCGCACTTGGTATCGGTGCGAACACGCCGACCTCTGCGGGCACTCCTTGAACGCCTGTGGCGAATGCGGAACCGGTTTGCCGACCAAGCAGGCCAAATCCGACATGATGAAATGTACTTGTGGTGCTGAATACCCTACCTGCCCGAGTTGCGAAGATGGCTGGCTGGTCCAACGCAAGGGCCGCTACGGTCGCTTCTTAGGCTGCGTTGGGTTTCCACGGTGCAAGGGGAAAAAGAAACCGGCGTCACATCGGTCCAAGAAACCCATCCGCAAATGATTTTCTTTGAACCGAAAGAGCTCCTTGACCTTGCTGAAGGCGAACGTGGTTTCTCTTTGTCAAAACTGATGCTTGGCGAACGGGAAGAAGGCGTAGGAACAAATTCAACCGACTACAGGTGGGTTAACCGACTTACAGAAGGAGAGGTCAAACTTACGGACAAAAATATAAATAGGTTCAACGGATTGGCGGCTAAGAAGCTCCCGCTCAAGCCGACAGAACTGGAAGTAATGGCATCAAGCGGACTGGCTTCGCCTTTACATGTGTTGCCCTGGTATTCGTTTATATATGGGGCTGATATGGCTGCGTCTGGACAGATCGAGCATCAATTTCCGCTTACGTTGGACTTAGTGATCAAGTTGGATATCCTGTCCAGAGTGGCCAAGAACTTCGTTGCAACAGGCGATATAGATGGCCTGTTACAACTCATTAGCGAACTGCCAATCAATTCAACTCTGGTACCGGACTGGGTTTGCGGCAGATTGAAATCTGGCAACGAACAAAACCTGTATACCGCATTGTTACCACTGCGTGTCGTATTGCTTTTCGCGACCCTGTCACACTTGTTTGAAGAGGCTAACGAACATGACAGTCCTGACCGACCCAACGTTGGTCAGGTGTTCCGATCTCGCGATGAGACCACTGGAAACCCACAACCGTTCCGCCCATGCTTTGAACGCCTTCTTGAAGTTAGCGGCGAAAGCACATTGGACCGACTATTCAAAAAAACACTAACTGGTGCTGAGGGTACGCGGATCAGGCAGGGCCGCAAATACATGGCCGCTCCACCTCATAGCCCCAAGGGCAAAGCGTGTTCTGCAATTATCCAAGCTGCCAGAAAGGCCTATGACCCCACAGGTGCAGCACTGTACGAGATTTCGACGATGTTCTTCTTTGCGCGGCTGCTGACCGGCCTCTACAGCCAGTGCGAAGAGGCAGTGAAAGGCCTTCCCGGGATCAATGCGAACGCGATCATGGATGAATGGGCTGTGAAGTGGCGATTGGATGAGACGGAGGATGCGGACATCCTCCGTCAAATAGATGCGGTTTTAGCCCATCTTCAGTAGTCGTCAGACTGATCTTCCCAATCATCAGGACGATCATCATGTCCTCGGTCAGACCAATAGGTGTCATTGTTGGGGTTCATCTGATCTGAACGGTTATCATTTTCGTGCTGGCTGTGGTCGTTGTTGTTGTAGCGTCCCATTAGGTTTTCCTTTCATGTTGGGTGAGGACTCTCTGTCCTCGAACTACAGATAGAGACCAATGGACCATCCGTCGGGTGTGAAACTCGGGACATTTAGCGAATGGTCGCAACCCCTGAACTGCCAGTCGGACTTGGACAGGCTTTAGATGTCGGACTCAATGACTGTTGCCACGGAGACTCACCCAAGGTTCCATTTGCATTTATTACACTTATTGCAGTTATTACACTTGAGAGAGTGCACGAAACTTCCTACGTTATGGCCCAAGGAGACAACCATGACATCAACAACAGAACAGCCACCTGAAGCAGTTCAGGGGCTGAAGGACCGACTCCCAACGAAGGCCGAGATCGACAGTGCAGCCCACGCGGCAACAGCCATTGCTGTAGCTATGGAGCTTGATGGTGGGTTGATGGTATCTGGGCAGGACGGAGAGCCTGTGAAGATTGCGCCCGCTGTTGGGGAACTGATCATTGAACTACTAGGCCATGTAAGCGCGGGGAACATGGTCACGCTGGTCCCTGTGAGTGCGATGCTAACGACCCAACAGGCGGCAGATATGCTGAACATCTCACGCCCGCATCTGACGAAGCTGTTGAAGCAGGGTGAGATGCGCTTCGAAGAAGTGGGCAAACACAGACGGATCGCACTGCCCGAACTCATGAGATACCGTGAGGAAAAGTCCCAAAAGCAGGAAGAGGCGATGCAACTGCTTTCGCGACTCGGGCAGGAGTACGATCAAGCTTGAGTCATATCGCAAATCCATTCGTCGTCGTTCTGGACGCAAATGTCCTCTACCCGTTCAGGACTAGGGATGTGTTACTGACGTTCGCGCAGCTTGGCCTCTTCAGAGCGCGAATTACGTCAACCATTATGGACGAGTGGACCTCCAATCTGATTGCCAACAAACCACAGATTGAGGCAAGCGTCAGACAACAAGCCGAGGCCATCACTGAAGTATTCGAAGAGTGCTTCGTCCTCGGCTTTGAGCCACTGATCGAAGGTTTAGAACTGCCAGACAAAGATGATCGCCATGTTCTTGCGGCAGCGATCAAGTGTTCCGCACAGGTCATAGTAACCGAAAATCTTCGTGATTTCCCAAACGACATCTTGGAGCAATATGGCGTCGAGGCACTGAACGCGGACGACATGTTGGCGAACACCTATGACCTTTATCCAATTGAGTGTGCGAGGGCACTTCGGGTGGTCCGGCGACGCTACGACAATCCACACTTCACTCCGTCCGAGTTCTTGTTGGACCTGACTAAGTGCGGTATGCCGAAATTGGCTGCGATGGCACGTGCCAGTATAGAGTACCTATAACTCGTCTGGCGTCATTGAATGGTGGGACAATTTCGTTACATGAGATGTAAATTACCTTGATTATGAGGTGTCCCACTTCGACCTAAGCCGTTGTTATTTATAGCCCCATGAACTCCTCTCCTGCGCACCACCAAACCCACGATAACCTGAAGAAAACCAAGAAAAACTAGGCTTTTGGGCTTTTCGGGACCGCTTTTGCGAGCACTTTCGTCAATCTTCGCCAATGATTT
>Ga0316205_10001391_pt1 | contig 30939 bp, 27 predicted proteins | sample 3monthpyrite_MG_FD_204941 | JGI IMG/M metagenome (GOLD analysis project Ga0316205, IMG submission 204941) | Microbial mat bacterial communities from mineral coupon in-situ incubated in ocean water Damariscotta River, Maine, United States -... | ecosystem: Environmental > Aquatic > Marine >...
TCAACCGTGCCGGTATTATTAAGTGTGCCACCATTTATGCGTGTGCTTTCAGCCGAAATCGTAAACGTGCCTGCATTGTTAACTGTGCCGGTGATATCACTAAATCGCCCTGTATCGGTAGCTGTCATGGTTGCACTTGCAGTAATACTTAAGTCACCTGCAATCACGCCACCACGGAAAAAGAAATTACCATTACTAAAACTACTGCCGGTACCAAAGTCATGGGTGCCACTGCTTATTTGCAAAACATTAGGACCAATGCCGCCAGCCGCTGAAAAATTAGCCGCATAGGTCGTATCACCCTCAATACTAATAATGCCTGTGCGGGCATCGACAACACCATTCCCACGTATCGCAAAACCAGCACCACCGGCCACTCTTAGTTGGCTATCAAGCGTGCCTCCGGTTTTGATGATCGAGCCGTCATTGATAATCGTTGCAGTACCTGATCCATTCAGCAAATCGCTGTTGCCGGTAAAATCAACTGTGCCTGTATTGTTAAGTGTGCCGCCATTAATGCGCGTGCTTTCAGCAGAAATCGTAAACGTGCCCGCATTGTTAACTGTGCCTGTAATATCACTGTTGCGCCCACTATCTGTACTTGTGAATGTGGCATCTGCAGCAATCGTTAAATCACCTGCAATCACGCCACCACGGAAAAAGAAATTACCATTACTAAAACTACTGCCGGTACCAAAGTCATGTGTGCCACTGCTTATTTGCAAAGCATTAGGACCAATGCCGCCAGCCGCTGAAAAATTAGCCGCATAGGTCGTATTGCCCTCAATACTAATAATGCCTGTGCGGGCATCAACAACACCATTTCCACTTATCGCAAAACCAGCACCACCGGCCACTCTTAGTTGGGTATCAAGCGTGCCTCCGGTTTTGATGATCGAGCCGTCATTGATAATCGTTGCAGTACCTGATCCATTCAGCAAATCGCTGTTGCCGGTAAAATCAACTGTGCCTGTATTGTTAAGTGTGCCGCCATTAATGCGTGTGCTTTCAGCGGAAATCCTAAACGTGCCCGCATTGTTAACTGTGCCTGTAATATCACTGTTACGACCGCTATCACTGCTTATAATACTTGCACCACTACTAACCGTTAAATCACCAGAAATTACTCCGCCTCTAAAGTTAAGATCACCGTCCAGACTTGTCTTGCCAAGGCCACCTAGTTCGCCACCAAGAAAAGTGACATTAGAACCAACACCGAACAGAGATGTGTCAAGTGCATCATCTCCCAACAACAGCCTGCCACCTGTTATCTGAAAATCATCTTCATTACTGCTTAAACTGTTTAATGTAACTGTGCCAGATGCTGCACTAAAAATAATACTACCCTGCAAATCAGGAATGATGACATTGTCACCATTCATTGGCGTAAAACCAAGATCCCAGTTGGCCGCTGTATTCCAATTATCGTCGCCTGTAAAGTTTGTCCAGGTTAACGTATCAGCAATAGAATTCACGGTTATGTTAACGGTTGCCGTTTGTATTTGTTGCTGCCCATCAAGAACGCTGTACGTAAAACTATCTGTACCATTAAAATTCGCGTTTGGTATATAAATGACACCGTCATCAGTAAAGGATAAAGATCCATTCATTGGTTGCGTATCAATATTGTTAAATGACAAGCCTGGATCGTCATTCGCCAATAAATCAGCAATTGTGATTAATACACTACTATCCTCATCGACAGTGAAACTATCATCCATTGGCACGGGGTCAGGTAATGCCGCAGCAAGTACACCGCTATATGTATTTGCTGCCTGTTCAGAAATAACTGAAGTAACCTCAATTGAACCTGTTTGTACTTCCAGATCCCAATCGCCAGCTAACGCAGCATTACCCGTGTAATCAGTTGAAGCCGCAACATCAGCGCGTGTGTAATCAGCAATACTTTGGATAAACGCTAACCCGTCTGAGCCATTGGCAATATCACAACCAAATAATAATACATCGCCATTTTCACTTAAGGCATTACCCCAACTCGTTAAGGTGTTGGCGTAACTATCAATGTTGTTATTATCGAGGACCGCGCTGCCTAAAACGATGCTGGCATCATCAGCATGAGAAAGTATTTGTAAACTAGAAAGATTGTTGTAGTTGCTAAGGATAGTATTAATCTGATCTATGCCGTCTTTGTCAGCATCAAGTACAAAGACATCAGTATTCGGCGCTAAATCAATCAGAAGTTCTTGTAAGTTTTCAACACGTGAATCGACAATAAGTACGGAATGTTTTGACGTTATTTCTGTGGCAGGGGCAGTTAAGATTTCAAATAAAATTTCGTTTTCTGCATTAGTTTGCTTGCCAGATAGTTCAGTAACCAGTGCGTCAGTCTCAACACTTTCGAAGGAACCCGAGATCTCAGTAGCTGTTTGTACTGCGGCTGCATCAAAAACAATCCGCTTTTCCAGCACAAACCGCGTATAGCTTTTTGCTAGTCGTTTAGACACAAGATAGCCCCCTACCCTTAACCGTTTTTTCTAACTCACTTTAACGACTCAACAACAAGCATTTTTATTATTTTTTAACATTCTTTGCCTTGCGCAAAGGACTTTTCCAGTCTAGAGTTTGTGCAAGTAAATATGTTCGCTGCTGAAATCTTCCCTAATCTTCCTAGCACCTGATAATACTACATTCCTTACTCGCTTGTACAAGACGTCAAAATCCATATATCAATAAGTTATGTTATTCTTTTAATGTCATTTATCATAATAATGTAAGCATTTAGCCATAGCTGCTGTCAGTCATCTCGTAATTATTTTTCAATCCGTTATTTTGTCCGTAAGATGTATAGAGATGATATATTAAGGTTTCCAAATGAACACCGCTGATGAATTCTCTCTAAATGATAATCTCTGCTACTTAAATCACGCGGCTGTTGGGCCTTGGCCAATACGTACGCATCAACGCGTGATTGAATTTGCGAACGACAACACTCACTTCGGTGCACAGCAGTATCCAAAGTGGTTAGAAGTCGAAGATAACCTGCGCAAACAATGCAAAAAGTTACTGAATGCAGCATCTACAGATGATATTGCATTGGTCAAAAACACCTCTGAAGCCTTGTCGATGGTTGCTCATGGCTTAAACTGGACTGCTGGTGACAACGTTGTTATTCCAACAAATGAATTTCCATCCAATCGCGTGGTATGGGAGTCTTTAGCTCAATTTGGTGTTGAAGTCCGGCAAGTTGATACCCGAAGCGCTAATGATCCTGAACAAGCCTTGCTTGACCATTTTGATAACAAAACGCGTCTTTTATCGGTTAGTTCGGTGCAATATGACATAGGTTTTCGGCTTGATTTAGCGAAATTAGGAGAAGATTGCCGAAAAAATAATGTTTTATTCTGTGTCGATGCGATTCAGAGCCTTGGCGTACTGGCGCTTGATGTCGAAGCCATTCAGGCTGATTTTGTCATGGCTGATGGCCATAAGTGGCTACTAGCCCCTGAAGGACTCGCTATTTTTTACTCCCGCCCTGTTGCCCGTGATCAATTAAAACTGCATGAATTCGGCTGGCACATGCTTGAAGATTTGTACGCATTTGATAAACAGGACTGGTCAATTGCAACTTCAGCACGTCGTTTTGAATGTGGTAGCCCAAATATGCTGGGCGCTCATGCGCTTGATGCCAGCTTAAGCTTATTCAGTGAAATAGGCCTTGAAACAATATCTAGAAATATCTTTAAAAATACTTCATATTTATTTGATAAATTAGGACATATTGACTCTGTAAACATCTTAACACCTCTTGAACAGTCGCGCCACGCGGGTATTGTAACCTTCAGTATCGACAATCATGACCAACAAAAAGTCTATGAAAGCTTAATGAGTAAAGGTGTTATTTGTGCGTTGAGAGGCGGTGGTATTCGTTTTTCACCCCATTTTTATACTTCTACTCAAATACTGGATCGCGCGCTCGACATACTAGACGACATCATTAAGTAAACAATCTCATCCAATTGCCTTCAGTCATCGATATAGCTGCCGATAATATTGCTATAGCGATGAGGACTTATCATGATTTTCGATACAATTAGCAATTACTATGAGAAACAGGTGTTTCTCCAGATTGGTTTGATATTGGGTAAGGAATTCAAGGATGACCCTGATTTTATGGCTGATGTGGCCTGTGTAACCCTCAATAGCTTGCCGCCTAGATATATTCGCCATCATGTCGATATGGCTTTCTACTTGACCAGTGATGAGCGGAGTGTGATGGAGACATCCATTAATCAGGCGATTCTTGATGCCATTGATTTTGTCAGGAGCCGCAAGGAATCTTCAGAGGTGGTATTAGGCAGCTGACATCAACATCAACCAGCCTTGAACACCATAGGCTGCGTACACCGTCACGCTGAGCACCATGCTCATCATCACCGTATTCACAGTCCCACGACTTAAATTAACGCCAAGATAACGCGAACCAGGCAAAGACACGCCATTGGTAATAATGTATCCGGCGTATATCAGTGAGTACATTAGATAAAGTAGACCATAAACAAAATGAAATAATTCTTTGCTCATGCCCAGCCAAGGAACAATCAATATTGATATTCCCAGCAGTACGCCTATCCAGTTAAGTTCTTTCATATAAAACTTAGCGGCAGATAAACGGCTACCTTTAGGCAATCTACAATTATTCAGGGGCTACCCGTTATAAACAAACGCGGCCCACGATAATGGGTGACTATTCTGCTTTATGGCCTTGAGTTGAGCGTCCCGTAGTGCCGCGGCAGGTTTAGCCCCCTTTGAAATCGCTTTATATAAAGCTGACATCAAGTTAGCTGTGGCTTTATCCGGCACACGCCATAAACTCATCACAACACCTTTTGCGCCCGCTCGAATAAAGGCTTGATTAAGGCCAGCAACGCCCTCGCCAGCTTGAATATCACCAACACCGGTTTCACATGCTGAAAGAACAACTAGATTTGTACCGGAAAGATCCATCGTAGCAATTCTTTTACCTGTCACAATCCCTTCACTCTTACCTAAGGCTAACGACGTATTCGCGCCACTGAGTATGATGCCGCTTTTATCTAAAGGATTGACAATCGATGCATCCGGTATAAAGAAACCGTGGGTTGCTAAATGTAAAATATTAGGTGATTTCTGCTCGAGCAATGTTGTTTCATTTGCCATCGCATTTTGAAAATTATTTGACGCTGGCATTAACGCATTAATAGCATTTGCCTCAGCTGCTGTAGCCGGCAGAGCGGAGATACAATCATCCTTAAATGTTTTCATAAGTACGTCGCGCGCAGAACGATTAGGGTGTTGTGAAACACACTGTGTAGGAATAGCTTTGCTGCCGACATTAAAGTCTGGATTAGCGAAGATGGCCGATTTACTCGAGACAAGCTTGCTGTTTAAAGATGACTTTAACCTCAACCACTCCCTCGCAGAGGGAACACTACGGATATTAAATTGTTCAATAAGATATTGGTTGCTTTTATTGTTCTTAAGCAGGCTCATTGGCAATAGCGAAAGCAAACCATCAGGTGACGACACAATAGTGTCGTACTTAGACAATATGCTATTCATAGGTAAGATGATCGATTCATAGAGACTTTCTAATTCTTTGGTCATTAATGTATTTGACCGTTTAATCGTTACTTCACCGTCAATAATGTCATCAATTATGCCTCTAACCTTACGGATTGATATATTTATATCATCACTTCCCTCAAGTGAAGAGGCTGGGCCGATAAGCCGGCGCATGTGAATTTTTCCATTGGGCTCAATCACAAAAGCAATGTATTCACTGTTAATGTAACGTGCAAAGTCAATAAACACTTGTTCACTACTAAGGCTGGCAGCTAATTCGCGAGAAGAAAGTTTTTTATTAATCCGTAGATCAGGAATAGATTTTTCAAGAACAGATTGAAGATTTGAAATAGCTTCCTTATTCTTATTTAAATAATTGTATGAATTAGATGTATTGGTAGTGACTAACTCTGCTTGCTCACGCCTTAACGCCAATAGTTTATCAATGTTCATTACCGTTTTTTTATTTGAAGAAATAAGCCTCGCACGGTTTAAGCTGTTCTCAAAAGCACTCACCCCACCTTTATAATTGACCCACTCATCATAAAGAAGCTGTAGCTTTTGCTGAACTTGTTTTTCATGCTGTTCTCTAATTGCTTCGTTTTTCTTCAATGCCGTGTCCATCAGCTTATTTTCAGTATCCATCTCTGCTTTCATCTCGTCCAGCGTTTTATTCACCTTAGGATCAATTGGCGTACTCGGTGGAAAATAAGGCCCGAATACAGGCTCCCCGAGGTCATTCGTATATGGTGGGCTTGATCTATCTATTGTCCAAGCAGTTTCAAGCATATTATCTTGTAACTGGCTAAACGCTTGTCGAAGCCCTATTCGTTGTTTCTTACTCATATAAGGCAGCATATTTTTTTCGAGCGTTGTATAAGCACGCCACATTCTTAAAACAAGATCAAAGTTATCAGATGATTTCTTGCTATTAAATCGATGTAATTGCCAATAGTGATTCAAGGCGATAATACTGCGCAAATGACTATCACCATAAATAGTTGCGTACAAATCGACAGCTTTTTTTGCGTTCTCAACCGCCATTGGATAATGCGCTGACCAGTCTGTATTGGACATAAAATTATGCGCTGCGCTTTTCCGAAGATATAGCCCTGCCAGATCTGCATTGTCTGATTCAAAAAGAATCTTGTTTAAGATGATGGCTCTTTTATATACTTGAATTGCTTTTTCATTTTGAGCACCCAAAGCAAGTGAATCGGCATATTGTGTTATCGCCATTAAAGTAACCGGGTGTTTAATGCCATAATCGTCAATACGTTCATTGAGAATCTTAAGCATGTCGTCTGGAAAACCGAGCCCGTCAACCTCATAGACATTGAGCGAGAAGCTGTTCAACGTATTAAGATCGTTGCCAGCTAACCTTTCTTTGTTTTCTTTTTCTAAGCGCTCAATACTGAGTTTCAATTGCTGCGATTGATAACCATCGTTATTCTCCAACTTAAGCGATAAGTCGTACTGCTGCTTATAAAAGGCTAACGAAGACTCATAATCACCAAGCTGCTCAGCCAAATAACCTAATCTTGCGTATGATAATACCACTAGGTTATTTTTTACGGGCTTACCATTGAGTAAAATTGCTAGCTGCTTTCGTTCTGCATTGATTGCTTCGTAGAACTCCCCCGCTTGTTGGTGTGCCTGAGATTTTAACGAATATATTTGAGCACGATTCTCATTACTTACTGATGAAATATCTTTCTGTAGTGCAATGATAATGTCGTAAGTATCGATAGATTTTTTATACTGACCAGAAAGCTGATAAGACAGCGCCAACAATTGATTTGCCGTTATGTACTCAATGGAGTTTTCGCCGTAGATACGTTTAATGGCAGGCAATAAAGGTAAAGTGGTTTTCTCTACAGCGGGAATTTTTCCGACAAGAAAAAAAGCCGTTGCCTGCTGCATTGAAGCGGCTATCCGCTTTTCTTCGGATATAGTCTCGCCTTGTTCTAATTTTTTAAAACCCTGTTCAAATAATTTTAATGCCGACACACCATCTTGTTTGCTAACAAATTGTGATGCTTTATCAAAATCATCTAGAGCAGTAGTAACCTGAGTTGCAGCAAGGGTAGGTGAACTGATTAAAATAAATACGAAACATATATATCTTATTATCGACATATCACTGCTTAGCGGTTGAGAATAACCTAAAGAAATTTTCAGTTGTTGCTGTAATGATGGTCTCTACATCATCACCACGTAACTTAGCGACCATTTCAGCGACGTGTCTCACATAAGCAGGTTGATTGGTTTTGCCTCGAAAAGGCACAGGTGCCAACCAGGGTGAATCAGTCTCAACCAACATACGATCAAGTGGTACTTTTTGTGCAACTTCTTGCAGTGTTGTGGCACTTTTAAAAGTCACAATACCTGAGAATGAAATATAAAAGCCTAAATCCATTGCATGTACAGCTGTTTCCCAATCTTCAGCGAAACAATGCATAACGCCACCAATTTCATCTGCTTTTTCTTCTTGTAAAAGTTTTATCGTGTCTTGTTTGGCTTCACGCGTATGAATAATTAAAGGCTTGCCAGATTGCTTTGCAGCTTCAATATGACGACGAAAACGATCGCGTTGCCAATCTAGATCCCCTTCACTTCTAAAATAATCTAATCCAGTTTCACCAATCGCAATGACTTTTTCATTTTTTGCTAATTCAACCAGATCTGAAACACTGGGTTCAACACCATCTTGTTCATTGGGGTGTACGCCAACAGAGGCAAACACTTTTGGCATGTCTTTTATCGTGTCGAGCATATTTGGGTATTGTTCTAGGTTAACGGAGACACAGAGCATATGCCCTATTCCATTATCATGTGCGTAGGCGACAGCAGAGGCAGGATCGCCACCCAGCTTTTCGTAATCCATTAAATCAATGTGGCAGTGTGAATCTATTAACATGGTATTGGGTTTACTTAGATAATTAAAATGGGGTAAAGACTAGTTCTACATCGTATGCGTAGCGCGATCAGACTGAAGCGCACCGGCTAGGTAGGTTTCTATCTTATTACGTGCTGCACCATTATCTAAATCACTAAATTGAACGCCAACACCAGCCGCTCGGTTACTTTGAGCACCTTTTGGCGTAATCCAGATAATTTTACCGGCAACAGGGATCTTTTCACTTTCGTCCATTAGCGTTAGAAGCATAAATACTTCGTCACCAAGTTTGTAAGATTTATTGGTTGGAATAAAAAGGCCACCATTTTTTACAAAGGGCATATACGCGGCATACAAGGCTGTTTTGTCCTTGATCGTGAGGGATAAAATCCCTTGTCTTCCCGGCATTTTTGGAGCGGCCATAGAGTGATACCTTGTTATTTCTTGTTTATTTTAGCACTAACTTATGAAAATTATAGACGATTCTTAGGTAAAGCGGCCCATCGAATCAATATTTCTTCCAATAACAGCTGCTGATTCACCTGAGTTGTGCCCAATAACCGCGTTGCTTCATATAAATGCGGTAAATAAGCATGCAAACCATCGATATCGAGCTGCTTTGCCAAGTTACTTAAGCGCGACTTTTGGCTCGGACAACTTATCACCGCCTGTTGCCCGCCTTGTGCCAAACGGATAATGTCCATTACCCAACTGGTTAGCCATTTGACTGTCCGTAGCCCATCTTTTTTCTGCCAATCTGCGGCGATGGATAACGGATCTTGTTTACGTGCCTGTAGCGCTTCAAGTGTATCCAAGCCCGATTCATAACGCGATCCTATAGATTCATCTTCGTTATTAGCCAAATTCAATGCAGCCAATGGCGCGCCGTCGGCGATTTCTAGCCACTGTTCAGCATTAGAGACAGATTGTTCGTTAAGCCACTGTGTCGCTATCGAGTATTCAGGCGCAATAAAATCGAGTCGTTGGCAACGGCTTCTTATCGTTGCCAGTAAACGTTGTGGCGCACTGGTTAACAAAATTAAAATCGTATTCTCAGCTGGCTCTTCGAGCGTTTTAAGCAAACTATTTGCCGCAGCACGGTTCATGTTCTCAGCCGGCCCAATCAAAATAACTTTATAACCGTGATCAAACTGTGCACTGAGATTTGTGAAGCTGCTCAAGGCGCGTATTTGATCAACCTTTATCGCTTTACCAGCTTCCTCAGGTTCAATGTATTTTAGGTCAGGGTGACTACCTGCCTTCAACAGCAAGCAAGCTCGGCACTTGCCACAGGCTGTGCCGTTTTCATTATTGTCATGACATAACAGACTCTCTGCGAATTGCACAGCGAATTGATGTTTACCGAGACCGACTGGGCCGCTAAATAAAACAGCATGAGGCAGCTTAGCTTGCTGCTTACGCGATGCAAGTTGTTGCCATTGTGCTGTTTGCCAGGGAAGTAAATTCATTTTTTAGCGTTTCATAAATGCGATCATCGCTGTAAAAATTTGTGCTTGCACATCTTCTAGCGATTGACTGGCATCAATAACAATAATGCGCGTCGGTTCAGCTTCGGCGCGTTGTAAATAGGTTTGGCGTACGCGTTCAAAGAAATCATGTTGTTCTTTTTCAAAGCGATCAGGCGCGCTGCGTTTACCGGCTCTATCTAAACCCACTTCTACTGACACATCGAGTAATAATGTCAGATCAGGTCGCAGTTCACCTTGAACAAGGCTCTCCAACGCTGCAATCGGCGCTGTATCAAATCCACGCCCACCACCTTGGTAAGCATACGTTGCATCAGTGAAACGATCACACAGTACCCACTTATCAGCATTTAGCGCCGGTTTAACAATTTTATCTAAATGTTCAGCCCGTGCAGCGAACATAAGTAACAATTCGGCTTCTGAGCTCATGCCGTCATGTTTATGGCCTAATAATAATTCACGAACGTCTTCACCCAACGATGTGCCGCCAGGCTCACGCGTCATAACAATGTCTTTGCCTGCGTCACGCAATAATTTTTCAATAAATTCAATATTGGTTGTTTTTCCAACACCCTCAATACCTTCTATTGTAATAAAACAACCGCTCATCAAATTTTAACCTTTGTGTTATTTGTTATCACTAGCTGTAAAGGACGAGAATGATTTACGCTGCCCTTTAAGTTGGTATTTAATCACCGCATTATTATGTTGCTTTAGATTACTTGAAAATACATGACTACCATCACCTTTGGCAACAAAATAGAGTGTATCGCCATCTTCTGGGTGCAAAGCAGCTTCAATCGCCGCTAAACCCGGCATCGCTATCGGCGTAGGCGGCAGACCTTTACGTGTATAGGTATTATAGGGGGTATCCTGGCGTAGATCTTTACGACGGATATTACCGTTATAGTTATCGCCCATGCCATAGATTACGGTGGGATCTGTTTGTAATTTCATGCCTTTGCGTAAGCGTCTAATGAAAACCCCCGCAATTTGTCGACGCTCATCGACATTACCGGTTTCTCTCTCAATAATTGACGCCATGATCAAGGCTTCGTACGGTTTCTTGTACGGTAAATCTTTGTCACGTTGCTGCCACGCCTTACTTAGATTCTCTTTCATCGATTGATGTGCTCGTAATAATAAATTCACATCAGATTCCCCACGAACAAAGTAATAAGTATCAGGAAACAACCAACCCTCTGCATGTGCTACATCAGGCTCACCCAGCTTTTCCATTAATTCAGTCGCTGATACTATACCAACTAATTTCTTCAGGTTTTCATCCTTACTAATGGCTTGAAGAGTTTGAGCAACAGTCCATCCCTCAATAATCGTAAAACTGTATTGCTTTACTTTCCCGGCGATCAACATACTGAGTAATTGTTTTGAGGTTGTCCCGTTTTCAATAATATATTCACCTGCTTGAATACGTTTAGCCTGACCATTAAGCCGAGCCGTCCAAACGAGATAGTAAGGATGTGAGATAACACCACTATTAACCAACTCATTTGCAATTGATGTGATCGAATGCCCAGTCTTTACATCCAGGCGCAGTGGATTATCATTAGAAATATTCAGAGGTGAACTTATAAATTGATTATAATCATAAGCAACATAGGCGCCTACTAAGACGAACACCACCAACACAGAGCTGATCCATTTTTTTATATTCATACGAGTCCATTCATAATTTTTGCGGTGACATCACCGACCACTTTGTATTGTTTATCTAGCAGTTGTCTTACCGGCCAAACATTAATAATACTATTACAGACAAATAATTCATTTGCTGAAAGCAAATCACCTATGTTTAAGTTTTTCTCACGTACCGTCATCCCATGTGAAACAGCTTGGCTCATAATGTGTGCGCGCATAATACCTGCTACACCGCAATCAACTATCGAAGGGGTGACTAGTTCATTATTCATCACAGCGAAATAATTACTCATTGTTCCTTCAACAATATTACCATTGATATCACTCATCAATCCTTCGCTTATATCAGGGTCATGCCATTCGTTTCTTGCAATAACTTGCTCCAACCTATTGAGGTGTTTGATACCGGCTAAAGCAGGCTGATGAGATAGCTTTGTTTCACAATAATGTAACTGGACTCCTAAAACAGCATTCATCGAGGGAAGGCTTGGCCACGAATGTATACTTATAATGCGCGTCGGTGTAACTGATTCGGGGGGGCAGTAACCACGACCACCACTACCACGTGTAATAATGATTTTAAGTACCGCCTGTTGCTTATCATCAATTAATTGCTGAGCTTCAATAAGTAATTGTTGCGCATCAGGGACAGGTATATTTAATTGCTTACAACCATTCGCCAAGCGTGACATGTGTTCATACCAATGCTCACATTGTCCGTTTTTTACCGCGATGGTTTCAAATAAGCCATCGCCGTATTGCAGCCCTCTGTCACTAATCGCGATAACATCATTACGCTCACCATTAATTAATGTGCTCATGATTTATCCGCTGCGCCTAATGCTCGTAACAAGCCTTTTGCCTTAGAGCGCGTTTCTTCAAGTTCATTATTAGCAATGGAGTCCGCAACGATACCGGCACCTGCACGCAAACTAAGTTTGTTACCCTTGCGTGTCATGGTACGGATCAAAATATTGAGATCCATATCTCCATTATTATTCAGATAGCCCATGGAGCCAGTGTAAGCACCTCTGGGCGCCTTTTCCAGCTCGGCGATAATTTCCATGCAGCGTACTTTAGGGCAACCGGTGATCGTCCCACCAGGGAAAACCGCTTTAATCACTTCACCGGGTGTCACATCGTCCCTTATTTGTCCGCGCACATTAGAAACAATGTGGTGAACATGCGTATAAGATTCAAGCACCATTAATTCATTCACTTCGATGCTACCTGCAACACAGACTCGGCCTAAATCATTGCGCTCAAGATCAATTAACATGATGTGTTCAGCACGCTCCTTAGGATGTGCTAATAATTTAGCCGATAACGCCTGATCAGTATCCAATTCAGTTGCTCGTGGATGCGTACCCGCGATTGGTCGCGTTTCGATACAGTGCTGGTGAACACTGACTAAACGTTCTGGCGAAGAGCTGATAATGGTCATACCCGCATAGTTTGCAATACCTGCAAACGGAGACGGGTTGTTTTGGCATAATGATGTGTACAATTGATAGTCAGTGACATTTTCAGACAGATCCACCGACCATTGCCTAGATAGATTAACTTGAAATACATCACCTTCAATAATGTAGCGGCGTATTATTTCTACGCCGTCCAAATATTCTTGGTCTGCTTGTTCGTGTATAGCTTTAATTAAGTTTGTGTTTACTACCGCAGAAGTTGTTCTTATTGCAGAAATGTCGTCATGCATTGATTGCAAATAACTTTCGCTGTCCTTTTCGCAAACAACCCAACAACGTTGGGTGACATGGTCACGAATAATGGCAGCCGGTATTCGCACAGCATAAGAGTCTATATCGTTATCATCTGAAACAGGTAAATTTAGGACTGGTTCAATTTGTTCAGCCAGCTCATAGCCAAGATAAACAAACCAACCACCTTGAAACGGTAATTCCTGTTTGTTTTTTTGTGGTGAAGTATTATTTTCTTGCCAGCAACGATCCAAGTTATCCAAAAAATCATTGCCAGATAAGGTTAAGTTTTCTGCGGAAAGCTGGCCTTTATTATTAAGCACTATAGACGCTTGAGGAAAGGCAAATAAAATATCGTAACGTGCCTCAGTACTGCCTTGCGCGACACTTTCTAAAAGGAATGGATAACGTTGCGGGTTAGCACTGTGAAGTAGCGCCAAATCAGGAAAACCCTGAGACAATTCAATGCTTACATCATTGTGATGTTGAAATGTCATCAATGTGCCCGTTATTTCAGTGCAGACACTAGGATAAATTACTCAGGCTTGCGAAAAACCACGGTGCCATTAGTGCCACCAAAACCAAATGAATTTGATACGGCTACATCTATTTTCATTTCTCTGGCTGTGTTGGGAACAAAGTCTAAATCGCATTCTGGATCTTGATTAAAAATATTGATTGTCGGTGGTGCGACTTGGTCGCGAATGGCCAATGCTGTGAAGACTGCCTCAATGCCGCCTGCTGCACCCAATAAATGCCCTGTCATTGACTTAGTCGAACTCACTGCCGTTTTGTAAGCATGATCGCCTAACGCCATTTTCATCGCCATGGTTTCAGCTAAATCACCCGCAGGTGTCGAAGTGCCATGTGCATTAACATAATCAACCTGATCTGGATTAACGCCCGCATCATTTAATGCATTGGTCATGCAACGTGCTGCGCCTTCGCCACCAATGGATGGAGAAGTCATGTGATAAGCGTCGCCACTCATACCGAAACCTACTAATTCACAATAGATATTTGCACCACGTGCTTTGGCATGTTCGTATTCTTCCAGCACCATTACGCCAGCGCCATCACCTAGCACAAATCCGTCACGATCTTTATCCCAAGGGCGACTTGCCAGCTCAGGGTCTTCGTTACGAGTTGATAATGCACGTGCTGCAGCAAAGCCACCTAAGCCTGTTGGCGAGGTCGCCATTTCTGAGCCACCAGTAACCATCACATCGGCATCACCATATACAATCATACGACCAGCATCACCAATACTATGAGTACCGGTTGTACATGCTGTAACAATAGCAATGTTTGGGCCTTTCAATCCATGCATGATCGAAAAATTACCCGAAGTCATATTAATGATGTTACTTGGAACGAAGAAGGGAGAAATCTTGCGCGGTCCTTTATCAATATATGTTTGATAGCCTTTTTCAATGCCACCCACACCACCGATACCCGAACCAATTGAAACACCAATACGTTCCGCATTGGCATCTGTTACTTCTAAACCTGAATCTTTTAGTGCTTGTGTGCCGGCAGCGATCCCATAATGGATAAAAGTTTCCATACGGCGTGCGTCTTTAGCGGAAATGTATTCGGTGATATCAAAATCACGAATCGATCCACCAAACCGAGTAGAAAATTCTGATACATCAAAATGCGTCAATGGTCCGATACCACTCTTACCTGCAAGAATGTTATCCCAAGAATCTTTTACATTAAGTCCGACTGGCGTAACCAAACCCAGACCGGTAACAACGACACGTCTTGTCACTGTTATGCTCCCGTTAAATTCATCACAAAAACGAATGGCCGCCTACCACAGGCTGTGGAAGCGGCCACTAATTTGATTTCAAACAGAAAAAATTAAGCAGCGTTGGCAACGACGAAGTCGATAGCCTGTTGTACTGTTGTAATTTTTTCAGCTTGATCATCAGGGATCTCAGTTTCGAATTCTTCTTCAAGAGCCATTACTAACTCAACAGTGTCGAGTGAATCGGCGCCGAGATCGTCTACGAACGAAGCTGCATTAGTTACTTCTTCTTCTTTTACACCAAGCTGTTCTACAACAATCTTCTTGACGCGTTCTTCAATATTACTCATGACTATATAGTCCTCCAGAATTGATCAGCATTGTCCTGCTGCGTGCGTATTGTATTGAAAACCGGACAAACATGCCAGAATTCATAAATAATTGATTTGTAAGGGATTAATATACCATTACGGTACTAATCCATGACCATCCCGCCATTTACGTTGATTGTTTCACCCGTTATATAGGTTGCAGCCGGCGAAGCGAGGTAGGCAACAGCGCTGGCAATCTCCTCAGGAGAGCCTAAACGACCTAAGGGAATTTGACCTAAAAGTTTATTTTTAACTTCTTCTGGCAAATCGTGGGTCATGTCCGTATCAATGAAGCCCGGCGCAACAACGTTTACCGTAATACCACGCGGCCCAACTTCACGTGCCAGTGACTTAGAAAAACCGATTAAACCCGCCTTAGCCGCTGCGTAATTAGTTTGACCAGCATTACCACTGATGCCAACAACTGAAGCAATACTTATGATACGGCCTGTACGTGCTTTCATCATGGGCCGTAGTACAGCTTTAGATAAACGGTAAATTGATGTTAGGTTCGTATCGATAATGTCGTTCCATTCATCATCTTTCATACGCATGAGTAAATTGTCGCGTGTAATGCCTGCGTTATTAACCAAGATGCTGATCGCACCGTGTTCATCAGTGATGGTTTTTAATACCTCAGCCACTGAATCCGCTTGCGTCACATTTAATGCCATGCCTGTACCCTTGATGCCGGCATCATTCATGTAGCTGCTAATTGCCTCAGCACCTTTTTCAGAGGTGGCTGTACCAATCACTGTTGCACCCTGTTCGCCCAACGCCATCGCAATACATTTACCAATACCGCGACTTGCGCCAGTGACTAAAGCAATTTCACCTTGCATAGACATCATCACTTCTCCTTACAAATTCAGAATAGTGTTTAATTTATTTATTATTTTCCAGTGCTGCGCTCAACGAGGCATTATCAAATAGTGGATACGCTGGAAATTCTTTGTTAATGCGCTTATTGAGTCCCGCTAAAACTTTACCTGGACCACATTCAACCACTGTATCAATGCCATCGTTCGATAAACGATTAATCGTTTCCACCCAACGAACCGGGTTCGATAACTGTTTAACTAATGCGGCTTTAATTTGTTCTGCATCATTTGGAGTCGCCACATCGACGTTGTTAATAACGGCAACATTCGGTGTTGTAATATTAATCGACGCTAAGCGTTCCTGTAATTTTTCTGCCGCTGGCAACATTAATGAACAATGTGAAGGTACGCTAACGGGTAAAACAATTGCGCGTTTTGCACCACGCTCTTTTGCAAGCACTGTTGCACGTTCGACGGCTGCGGTATTACCGGCAATGACAACCTGCCCTGGCGAGTTAAAATTAACTGCCGCTAACACATCCCCTTCTGCTGCATCCGCACAAACTGCAATGACTGCATCGTCTTCCATGCCTAAGACTGCCGCCATGGCACCTTCTCCAGCAATCACAGCTTCCTGCATGAAGCGTCCACGATCAGCGACAAGGCTCGCGCCGTTCGTCAATGACATTGCACCACTGCAAACCAGTGCTGTGTATTCACCTAAACTGTGCCCTGCCATCATTGTCGGCATCGCACCACCTTGTTGTTGCCACACCCGCCAGCATGCGACGCCTGCCGTGAGCATGGCAGGTTGAGTGCGATCAGTTTGGTTAAGATCTTCTGCTGGGCCTTCTTGAACTAATTTCCACAAATCATAACCTAGGGCAGCAGATGCTTCTGCAAACGTTTCAGTCACAACAGTGTGGCTTTCTGCTAGCTCGGCCAACATACCCACTGACTGTGAACCTTGACCTGGAAAAATGAATGCAAACGACATGAGAATATTCCGTAATAATATTTAATATTTAATGAGCGCAGAGCCCCAAGTAAAGCCGCCACCAAACGCTTCAAGCAGAATCGTGTCACCGCGTTTAATCCTACCATCGCGCACTGCCGTATCTAATGCCATCGGTACAGATGCCGCTGAAGTATTACCGTGCTTATCAACCGTCACGACAACATGATCGGTATTCATTGATAACTTTTTCGCCGTTGCATTGATAATACGAATATTCGCTTGGTGTGGCACCAACCAATCAACATCACTTTTTTTCATATTGTTAGCTGCTAAGGTTTCATCAACAATACGCCCAAGCGTGTTCACAGCCATCTTGAAGACTTCGTTGCCTTTCATCCGAACAAAGGCTGTGCCTTCTTTAACTTTACTGTAATCCGATGACACACCCGCATCCACTGTTAGCAAATCTTCATATTTACCGTCAGCATGTAAATGTGTCGATAAAATACCAGGCTCATCCGAGGCTTCTAAAACAACCGCGCCAGCGCCATCACCGAATAAAATGCAGGTTCCACGATCAGTCCAGTCAATGATCCGCGACATGGTCTCCGCCCCAATAACTAAGGCACATTTGTGCGAACCTGATTTGATAAATTTATCCGCGATGCCCAATGCATAGACAAACCCTGTACACACAGCCTGAACATCAAACGCGGCGCAACCAGCAATGCCCAGACGCTGCTGTAACAAACAGGCTGTACTTGGAAAAACGCGATCAGGTGTCGTTGTAGCGACAATGATTAAGTCAATATCATCGGTAGTAATGCCCGCATGCTCGATTGCAGCACGTGCAGCATGTTCGGCTAGATCACAGGTTGTTTGATCGTCGGCTGCAATGTGACGCTCTTTAATGCCAGTTCGATCAAAGATCCACTCATCGGTGGTATCAACAATTTTTTCAAGATCTTTATTAGTTAGTACTTTTTCTGGCAAATAGCTGCCAGTGCCTTTGATACGTGAATACATTAGGAATCATCTCGTTGGTTAACCAGTAGCGCTTCGAGCTGCTCACTGATACGTTCGGGAACACGGTTTTCAATTTCAATAAGTGCTTGTTTGATCGCTGTCTTAAATGCCAACACATCGGCACCACCATGACTTTTAATCGCAATGCCTTGCAGGCCAAGCAAACTCGCGCCATTGTAACGACGTGGATCAATCGATTTTTTAAAACTATTCAACACCGGCATTGCGATCATGGCAACCATTTTTGTAAAAGCATTTTTTGTAAAGGCTTGTTTGATTTTAAACGAAATCATTTTCGCAACACCTTCACTGGCTTTAAGCGCAATATTGCCGTTGAAACCATCACATACTACCACGTTAGCTTTACCTTCATATACGCCATCGCCTTCAATGTAGCCAACATAGTTCAGTTTGCTTTCTGAAAGTAACCGTGAGGCTTCTTTAATAATCTCGTTGCCTTTAATTTCTTCTTCACCAATATTCAATAGCGCAACACTTGGGTTGTCGATTTTATTCACGGCTGATGCCAGCACCGAACCCATGACTGCAAACTCAAGCAAGTTTTCTGCTGAACTATCGACGTTAGCGCCCATGTCTAACATATGACAAAAACTAGGTATGGTCGGTAATAAGCCACAAATGGCTGGACGATCAATTCCCGGTAACATTTTTAAGACAAAACGTGCTGTCGCCATTAAGGCACCAGTGTTACCTGCGCTCACACAGGCTCCTGCTCGACCTTCTTTAACAAGGTTGATTGCAACCCGCATTGATGAATCTTTTTTGAAGCGCATTGCTTGCGCTGGCTTGTCGTCACTTTCTACAACTTGAGAAGCGTGTTGAACCTGAATACGTGAGGCATCAGGATATTTATGTTTAGCTAACTCTTCACGCACCTTATCTTGATCACCGACAAGGATAAGCGCAAGTTCAGGAAACTCTGCGAGTGCTTCGATGGCTGCAGGAACGGTAACCGATAAACCGTGATCGCCGCCCATGGCATCAAGTGAAACTGTGAGTAAGCTGCCCATTTATTTTGCTACCTTTTGTTATTAGGGCGCATAAAAGCGCAACACGGCATTAAGCCGTGTTGCGTATTATATAGATAAAGCATCCGATTTGCTGGCAAACCGACATAAAAAACAGTTAAATTAGTCGTCTTTACCTGGGACAACTTTACGTCCACGGTAATAACCATCAGCCGTAACATTGTGACGACGATGAGTTTCACCTGTCGTTGCATCAACTGAAAGTGTTGGTCCAGTTAATGAATCGTGTGAACGACGCATTCCGCGTCTTGCTGGTGTAACTTTGTTCTTTTGTACTGCCATGGCCGACTAACTCCTACCGTAGGTTTTTACTCAAAATTATTTACGCTTTAAATCCGCCAATGCTGCAAACGGATTCTTCTTTTTTTCAGGTTCGATATTACTTTCAACGACGTTGTCTAATGATTCCTCATTAAGATTAGTCGCGTGACAATCTGCCGTTTCATGTTTTGGCACAATCGGCAAACTCAGTATTAATTCGTCTTCAACTAACTCAGCAACGGATACTAAAGCATCATCAAGTATCAATGGTTCGTATTCTTCACCGAGTTGTTCAATTTCTGCTTCCGACTCAATCATCGCCAGTCGAAATGTTGTATCAACGGGCAATAACATTTCTTGCATACAACGCTGACAACATAACGATAAAGTGCACGTCAAATGCCCTTCCATCCATGCGACACCACTCTTATCAACATCAAACTCAAGTTCAACATCAATCTCACCGGTTGTATCCACAAGGGATTCAACAAGTCTGGGCATTCGCGACAAGGGTAAACGCCCCTTCATCAGTCGTTGGCTGCGCGCCAGCCTCAGCGGTTCAATATGCTCTGGAAGCCGGTCTTTCATAAGGCGCGCATAATATAGCGCAAGCTGCTGGCTGTCAAAGGAAAAATCCCCAAAATCAATCTGTTCCGCTATTTCATTGTCTAATCCGCTTGCTTTAATAAGCCGATTCCCTTTCAATGTGTTTGCCGATATGAAATGCGGCCTCACAAGGTAACAATAAACAAGCTGAAGGGAGATTAAGGCTTGATAAGAAAAGTCCTGATTGCCAATCGTGGTGAAATCGCCGTGCGCATAGTACGTGCCTGTGCCGAAATGGGCATTAAATCTGTCGCCATTTACGCCGATCCTGACCGACACGGCCTGCATGTCAAAAAAGCAGATGAAGCTTACAATATTGGGCCTGACAGCATTTCTGGTTATTTGAACGCCCACCGCATCGTCAACCTCGCCGTTGCCACTGGTTGTGATGCATTACATCCTGGCTATGGTTTTCTTTCGGAAAATCCAGAACTTGCAGAGATATGTTCACGTAGAGGAATAAGTTTTATCGGCCCGTCTGCCGAGGTTATCCACAAGATGGGGGTCAAAACCGAAGCACGGCGGTTGATGATTGCAGCCGGTGTTCCTGTCAGCCCTGGCAGTGAAGGCAGCTTATCTGGCTTGAAAGAGGCACTTGAACTCGCTGAGAAGATTGGCTACCCCGTGATGCTTAAAGCCAGTGCAGGTGGTGGTGGCCGTGGTATTCGCCGCTGTGAATCAGCAGACGACCTCAGCCGTCAATACGATCGCGTTATTTCAGAAGTCACCAAATTCTTCGGGTCCGCTGAAGTTTTCCTTGAAAAATGTATGGTTAATCCACGCCATATCGAAGTCCAAATTCTAGGTGACAGTCATGGCAATGTGGTGCACCTATTTGAACGCGATTGCTCTATTCAACGTCGTCATCAAAAACTAATCGAAATAGCCCCTTCGCCACAACTCAGTGATGAAAAGCGCCAGGAAATGTGTAATTTAGCTGTGACCGCAGCCAAAGCCGTGGGCTATGTGAATGCCGGCACCGTCGAGTTTTTACTCGATCCTATCGACGACAAATGCTATTTCATGGAAATGAACACCCGTTTACAGGTTGAACACACTGTTAGTGAGCAAATTACAGGCATTGATATTGTCCGTGAGCAAATCCGTATCGCTGCAGGTAAAGAGCTTTCATACAAACAAGAAGAAATTCAAATGCGTGGCTTTGCGATGCAAATGCGCATTAATGCCGAAGACCCCAAAAATGATTTTCTACCTTCGTTTGGGCGCATCACTCGTTACTTCGCACCCGGTGGTCCAGGCGTGCGCACCGATGCGGCCATTTATACGGGTTATGAAATTCCCCCCTACTATGACTCCATGTGTGCCAAGCTCACTGTCTGGGCACTCGACTGGGAACAATGCTTGGATCGGGGTTCACGGGCATTAAAAGACATGGGCGTTTTCGGTGTCAAAACAACTATTCCGTATTACTTAGAAATATTAAAATCGAAAGCATTCCGAGATGCAAAATTTGACACCAGTTTTGTTGAAATGCATCCCGAGTTAATTAATTATTCTGTACGTCGGCCACCACGCGAACTAGCCGTTGCAATATCAGCAGCCGTTGTGGCCCACCTTGGCGTTTAATCAAAAATAATAAAAGCGAACTTTTTATGAGCAAGGTACATATCACAGACACCATCCTTCGTGATGCACATCAATCGTTAATTGCTACGCGTATGCGTACGGAAGACATGCTGCCTATTTGCGAAAAACTTGACCGCATTGGTTTCTGGTCACTCGAAGTATGGGGTGGCGCTACTTACGACGCATGTTTACGTTTTCTAAAAGAAGATCCATGGGAACGCTTACGCCAACTACGTGAAGCTTTACCTAATACGCAATTGCAAATGTTATTGCGCGGACAAAACTTATTAGGCTATCGCCATTATTCAGATGATGTCGTGCGCGCTTTTGTCGATCGCAGTGCTGAAAACGGCATTGATGTCTTTCGTATATTTGATGCAATGAATGATATGCGAAATTTACAAACCTCTGTTGAAGCAGTCAATAAAACGGGCAAGCATGCGCAAGGTACTATCTGTTACACCATTAGTCCTGTACACAGTATTGATAAATTTGTTGAGCAGGCCAAACAACTCGAAGACATGGGTTGCAACAGTATTGCTATCAAGGATATGGCAGGTTTGTTAATACCGAGTGTTGTCGGCAACATGGTAGAAAGATTCACTTCCACTCTTTCAATACCAGTGCATTTGCATTCACATGATACCGCCGGCATGTCGACCATGAATCATTTAGCGGCTATTCAAAATGGTTGCTGCCATATTGATACGGCCATCTCAACTTTTTCTTGTGGTTCAAGCCATGCACCAACTGAAACAATGGTTGCTGCCTTGCATGGCACAGATAACAGCACCGAGCTTGATTTGCCTGCGTTACAAGAAATTGGTTTTTACTTTAAGGAAATACGTAAAAAATATCATCAGTTTGAATCGGACATGACTGGACTTGATACGCGCGTGCAAGTTAATCAAGTGCCTGGTGGCATGATTTCAAATTTATCATCTCAACTACAGGAACAGGGCAACCTTGATCGCATGAATGATGTGTTAGCCGAAATTCCTCGCGTTCGTAAAGATTTAGGTTACCCGCCGCTCGTTACACCAACCTCACAAATTGTCGGCACACAAGCCGTACTGAATGTCATGACCGGTGAGCGTTATAAAACAATTACCAATGAAGTAAAGCTTTACATGCAAGGTCGCTACGGCAAAGCCCCAGGTAATGTTAATGCTGATGTGCGAAGAAAAGCTATTGGCAATGAATCTGTTATTGATGTGCGCCCTGCTGATTTGCTTAAGAATGAAATGGATAGACTCCGTAGTGAAATTGGCGAACTCGCTAAATCTGAAGAAGATGTTTTAAGTTATGCCATGTTCCCCGAAATTGGCAAAGATTTTCTTGAACAAAGAGAAGCCGGTACGCTAAAACCTGAGACTTTGGAGCCAGCACCAACTGGTGATGATATGCCGCATTCAGCACCCGTAGAATTTAATGTCACCATGCATGGCGAGACATACCATATCAAAATGACAGGCACAGGCCATAAAGGACAAAACCAACGACCATTCTTTGTAACGGTTGATGGCATACCCGAAGAACTCATGGTTGAGACGCTTGACGAAATGTTGATCGCCGCAGATGGTACCGAAAAGAATAAAACCACACATAAAGGTAGCAAACGCCCTAAAGCATCAAAACCCGGCCACGTTACAACATCGATGCCAGGCACCATTGTTGACGTACAGGTTGAAGTTGGTTCTGAAGTTAAGGCGGGTGATACGGTATTAATCACTGAAGCGATGAAGATGGAAACCGAAGTACAAGCACCTGTTTCAGGGACTGTGTCAGCCGTTCATGTCAGTAAAGGTGATAGCGTCAATCCAGATGAAGCATTGGTCGAAATTGAATAAAGGCTATCGCAAAGCTGTCGCGCAAGCTTTATAATCTGCGCCATGAAAACACCATCGACATTAGTGCTTGCCTCTACATCGCCGTTTCGTAAAGAAATCTTAGCGAAGTTAGGTCTGGATTTTGATACGGCTTCACCCAATATTGACGAAAGCCCATTAGAGAATGAAACACCAGAACAACTAGTTAAAAGACTTGCGGAACTAAAAGCACGTGCTGTCGCTGATGATTTTCCAGCACATCTTATTATTGGTTCCGATCAAGTTGCCGTTATTGATGGCGAAATTCTTGGCAAACCACACACACATGAACGTGCCGTAGAACAATTGAACAATGCTTCCGGTAAAACTGTTCGCTTTTATACTGGCTTATGTTTATATAATTCAAAAACAACAAGCTGCCAATCTGAAGCCGTTCTATTTGATGTGGTGTTTCGAAAACTTACTGCCTCACAAATTGAAAACTACCTTCAAGCTGAAAAGCCGTATAACTGCGCTGGTAGTTTTAAATCTGAAGCCTTGGGGATTACTCTTTTTGAAAAACTCGTCGGTGACGATCCCAATACATTAATTGGTTTACCACTTATTCGCTTAGTGGCGATGATGGAAAAACAAGGCCTTAACCCAATCTAAGGCTCGCTACTGACCCGCTGATAATAAAAACTCGCGCTTATTATCCTCGCCATCAACCTCATCTGCTAATAATTTATAGAGTTCTTGAACGTTTGATGCTTTTTTTGATGCTCGCTCAACAATCACTTTTGCAAGCGGCCCAATATAAGCAGCTAAATGTGTTTGCGCAGACTTAAGATGTTCTTTATCTAATTTAACCTGAGGTGTGGTAGCACTCACCTCTATAACTTGAGACGCACCTGCTTCTATAAGGTTTAATGCGGTCGCATCGTTTAAAACTTCATACACGGAATGCTTACGTATATGTTTATCTTCACGAACACCTACGTAATTAAACATACTTTCGTAGTTTTCTGATATCGCATTGACGACATCAAAATATGAACGCGAAACTAACAGCTGGTTCGGTTTAGCAAAATCCATTACACGTTGCGCAACATTAATCGCATCACCAATTGTATTGCGTTGACCATTTATATCTTCAACGATTTTAACAGGCCCAAGATTAATACCCGAGCGGACACTATAAGCAATTTCACAATCATCTGCCGTCTTCATAAAGGCATTGCGTAAGCCAATCGATAAATAAAGTAGGTCTTCCGGATCACCAAGATAGCAAATAGCTATTCCATCCCCAGTATCTAATTTAATACTGTCGTCTGTATTTAAACAATCTATCGATTCAGAAATAAGCTTATTAAAGTGATTTTTAACAATAATTTGGTTATTATTTGAGTGTATTGAATACCCGACAATATCCAAAAATAATACACTGCTTAACCAAGTACGACTGCTACCCATTATAATTCATCCATTATGAAAGCATCTTCATGGCTTTTGTGAGACTAATCCGCATACGATCAAACGAAGCGGCCAACATAGAAATTTCATCATCACTACGTGATTTAAATTCACCTGCATCCATATTACCTTTACTAACTTCATCTGCCAGCATCGATATTTTCATAATTGGCTTAATAATCAGTTTCTTTAACATGATGTTAAGCAAAATAAATATGCAAACAAAAATAGCGATCATTAACCCCATGAACAACATCCATGCCTGATTGGCTTTTTGTATTGGATGTGACAATGGCACACTTATAATTTGGCTACCCACAACTTGATTATGTTTCCAACCAAAACCATTTGCTTCGCCGTATAACTTGATCATGCTCTTAGGTGCGTTACTCACTGTACTATGGCAAGCAAGACACGCCTTATTAGTTATACGAATTGGGCGAGCTAAAAACAGTGACACGCCGCCCATGCTCTTTCGTTCACCAATAATTTCTTTTAGATCTTCCGTATTACTAAACTTTTGGATAATGTCACTTTCCCAATCTGCAGCACGATCACGCGGATTAGTTGGATTTAAAGTGGCCTCTTTGTATGTGTACTCAGGATTGTTCTCGCGCAAAGAATTAAAATTCTGCGTTGCGGCATAGGAAGGTACTGTTTGCGGTAAAAATTTCTTATCAAGCTGACTAGTCAGTAATGGTTTGATTTCCTTAATTGTATAAGAGCGCATCGCTAACGCCGCTTCCATCATCATACCCGCATGTCGAATCACTTCATCACGCGCATTTTTCTGCAAAATATAGCTTGATGCGTAGCCCACTACCACTATGCCAACAATGCAAATTGCCAACAACACTAGATTAAACTTTTTAGAGATTGTCATGCGTTAAAACCTCGTTTTTGAACCTGTTTAAATTATTATATTTTTATAAAAACAATTCTTACTAAGAAATTATTGCAACGACACTTTATCAAGACCTAAAACATTTACGAATGCATTACCCACCGATGCCCCAAGTTTATCAGCAAACCTATCTGCAAATGAGGGTCTCACTGTGTAATCAATCAATTTTTCTTCACCAATTACCTCGCGAGCAACATAACTACTACTGCCCAGCGCATCAATCAGGCCTAATTCTAAACTTTTTTCACCTGACCAAATGTAACCGCTAAATAATTTTTCATCATCTGCAAGACGATCGCCGCGTCCATTCTTAACTACATCAATGAATTGCTTATGTATATCGGCTAACATTTTTTTTGTGTGTACTACTTCTTCCTGATTAACAGGGGAAAAAGGATCAAGAAATCCTTTGTGTTCTCCCGCAGTTAATAAACGTCTTTCCACGCCAACTTTTTTCATTGCCTCAGTAAATCCAAAGCCGTTCATAATGACGCCAATCGAACCCACTAAACTGGCTTTATCTGCATAAATGTTGTCAGCCGCTGCCGCAATGTAATACCCGCCAGAAGCACAAATATCTACAATGACGGCATGCAAAGGTTTTTCCGGGTATTTTGCACGCAGACGAACAATCTCATCGTTGATGTATCCTGACTGCACTGGGCTTCCGCCTGGGCTATTGATACGCAGAATAACGCCTGCTGCTTTTTCATTTTTGAATGCTTTGCGTAATGCCGTCACGATATTGTCTGCACTGGCTTCGTTGCCCGCTGCGATAACACCATTAATATCAATCAAGGCTGTGTGTGCTTTTAAGTCAGCGCCTGTATTTTCACCATCAAATGAAAATGCAACGAACACGCTTATCAGATATATAACGATAAAAAGCCGAAATAATAAATTCCAACGTCGTGAACGACGTTGTTCTTTAACCGAAGCAAAAAGCAGGTCATTAATCGTTTCTTGTTCCCAGTTTCTACTTGATTTTGTATCGTTATCATTCATTCTTTAATTCCTATTCTTTTCAAGCAATAAACATTACTGCAGATAATAGCAGTAATTCCTAACTATGCTCGTGTAACCAGTTATTTAGCTCAATTATATCGCCACAGCATGCCAAAGGCTTGTGCTTATTCAATTCTGTGCAACTGTGTACGCCATAGCTGACTGCCAAACAATCAACACCGGCATTATTAGCCATCTGCATGTCATAACTAGAGTCCCCAATCATCAGCGTTTGAGATGGTGTCACATTCAACTCAGCCATTAATTCATGCAGCATGGCTGGATCCGGTTTAGAGCCAGATTCATCTGCACACCGACTGGCATGAAATAGCCCATGATACCCCGTTTGATCAAACACTCGGTTAAGTCCCCGCCGCGCTTTACCGGTCGCGACCGCCATTTTCACCCCAGTATTTTTAAGATTATTGAGCATTGTGTCCACACCATCAAATAACGATGACTGCCCTTTCGTGACATCTAGGAAATGGTGACGATATCGTTCTGATAATGCATCCTGCTGGAATTGATCTGCATGCGGGTATAATGCATTGAACGCTTCAACTAAGCCCAAACCAATGATATTTCGATATTTCTCTGGACCAAGATCTTCCATATCAGTATCCGCGGCGGCCGCGGCCAATGAGGATACAATATGATCAACTGAGTCCATTAACGTGCCATCCCAATCAAAAATATATAATTCAAACTGCTTATTCATCTGTAACCTTAAAATTTATCTAGAACACTGCAAAGTTCATCACTTAACGGCGCTATTATATCCATCTCTTTACCATCGCCCGGGTGTTCGAACTCTAACCGGTAGGCGTGCAAAAATAGTCTTTTCAAGCCATTTTTTTTCAATTCAGCATTACATTCATTATTTCCATACTTATCATCACCTGCAACAGGATGTCCGCAATGCGCTGCGTGAACACGTATCTGATGTGTTCTGCCACTAAAAATCTCGATTTCCATGTAGCTTGCTTGTTTATAGCTAGATATCGGTTTGAACAATGTATGCGACTCTTTGCCTTTCTCATCGACACGCACCATACGCTCTCCCGAGCTATGCGTTACTTTTAAAAGACGTGAATTTTCATGATGCTTGCCTAAATCCCAATGGCCGCAAACAAGCGCGCGGTAATGTTTTCTAATTTTTCTATCTATCCGAAATTGCTCATGAAGATGGCGTAAATAACTGCGTTTTTTGGCGATCATTAAACAACCGGACGTATCACGATCCAAGCGGTGCACTAATTCAAGGTATGGCGCAGTCGGACGTGAGGCTCGCAACAGCTCAATTGCGCCAAAACTAAGGCCACTGCCACCATGCACGGCAAGGCCCGATGGTTTGTTAATTATGATGAGACCTTTATCCTCAAACAAAATCGATGCTTCAAGCCGTTCTATTTGTGCATCGGGCGGCCTGACAGCATCCGGCTTCTCTTCCATTCTAATAGGTGGAATGCGTACTTCATCCCCTGCTTTGAGACGGTAAACAGGTTTGATTCGACCCTTATTGACCCTGACTTCGCCCTTACGTAAAATACGGTATATACGGCTTTTTGGCACACCTTTTAATAGTGTTATCAGATAGTTATCTATCCTCTGGCCAGCTTGCTCAGATGAGATACTGAGCATTCTGACGGCATTCATGGGTGCATTTTCGACTTTATCCATGGCGGCGATCATACCTTAAAATTACATAAAAGCTTGTTTTTCAATGCTTAATTGATGTAATCGATTCATGATGCTATATTATAAGGTGTCTGAAGCAGCTACCGGGCAGCGTTTACGCGCCGGGCTATTAGCAAATACAGATATCGCGCGCTCCCTGACCAGCTGGTGCGGCAGTCGAGCGCGAACATGACAAACAATGAATACCTGCGATCGGGATTAACCGATTGCATAATTAAACTAAGTACTGCTCGTGCAAGAATCGAGCAGTCAGGAATAACTAGACGGGCAATAGCCTGCTGTTACAACAAACCTGCCAATGACAGCTTGGTGTCTGCAGGTTCACCGCACCAGACAAGTTAAACAACTTGTCCTGACTGTTCAATAGCGAAAGCTAACTTCTGCCCGTGCTGTACAACGGGATTACAGTAAAATGAAAAGAATGTTGATAAATGCAACTCAGCAGGAAGAGTTGCGCGTCGCTCTGGTCGATGGCCAATCGTTATATGATTTAGACATTGAAACACCTTCCAAAGAACAGAAAAAATCCAATATCTACAAAGGTAAAATTACGCGTGTCGAGCCAAGTCTTGAAGCGGCCTTCGTAGATTACGGTGCCGAACGCCATGGCTTTTTGCCACTTAAGGAAATCTCTCGTAGTTATTTCAGTTCCGCACCTGAACAAGGTAAGCGAGCTCGCATTAATGAAGTGCTCAAAGAAGGCCAGGAAATTCTGGTTCAAGTTGAGAAGGAAGAACGCGGCAATAAAGGCGCGGCACTAACAACCTTCATCAGTCTCGCCGGTCGCTATCTAGTATTAATGCCTAATAATCCACGTGCCGGTGGCGTTTCTCGCCGTATTGAAGGCGCCGATCGCAGTGAAATCCGCGACATTATGGCCTCTTTGAACATTCCTGATGGCATGGGCCTCATTGTTCGTACAGCTGGCGTGGGTAAAAACCACGATGAATTACAGTGGGACATGGATTACCTACTGCAACTCTGGTCAGCGATTGAAGAAGCATCAAGCCAACGCACTGGCTCCTTCCTCGTTTACCAGGAAAGTAACGTTATTATTCGCGCTATTCGTGATTACTTGCGAAAAGACATCGCAGAAATTCTAATTGATAGTGAAGAAGTTTATAAGAAAGCCCATGACTTTATTATGTTGGTCATGCCGCATAATTTAAACAAAGTTAAGCGCTATGAAGATCCTATTCCGTTATTCAGCCGTTATCAGATTGAAACGCAAATTGAGTCTGCCTTCCAACGTGATGTAAACCTCCCATCTGGTGGTTCGATTGTTATCGATCATACTGAAGCACTGGTATCTATCGATATCAACTCAGCACGCGCAACTAAAGGCAGTGATATTGAAGAAACTGCACTCAATACAAACCTTGAAGCAGCCGATGAAATTGCACGGCAACTGCGCTTACGTGACTTAGGCGGTCTGGTTGTTATTGATTTTATCGATATGATGCAATCAAAAAATCAGCGTGCAGTTGAAAATAGAGTTAAAGAAGCGCTAAAACAAGATCGTGCACGCATTCAGGTAGGTCGAATTTCACGGTTCGGATTATTGGAAATGTCTCGTCAACGTTTACGTCCATCACTTGGCGAATCAAGTCAAATTACATGTCCTCGCTGTTCAGGTCACGGTAGTATTCGCAGTGCAGAATCACTCGCCCTATCAATTCTCCGTATCATCGAAGAAGAGGCAATGAAAGAAAAGACGTCTCAACTTATTACGCAAACACCAGTTGATGTCGCCAGTTTCCTACTTAACGAAAAACGTTCAATTATTCATGAAATTGAAGCGCGACATAAAATAAGTATTACGGTTGTTCCAAATCCAAATTTAGAGACGCCACGTTTTGATGTACAACGTGTGCGCGATGCAGATGCTAATGAAGCCGAGTTTAATAAACCCAGCTACAAAATGGCCGATGAACCTGAAAAAGAATTAGAGCTCATTGTTTCAGATAGCAAGCCACGTACTGAAGAACCCGCTGTAAAATCATTTACACCTACGACCGCAGCACCTGCACCGACGCCTACGCCTGAAGCACCGGTTAAAGCGACTGCGGCAAAAGAGACAAAACCTGGCATATTTTCTCGTTTCGTTACTTTCTTATTCGGCACCAAAAAGGAAGTTAAAGAAGAAACGCCTGCTAGCCAAAATCAAACACGTGGACGAAATAATCGAACTGGTCGCAACCAGCAAGGTAACAACCGGAACCAAAACCGGAACCAGCAAGGTCGTCGCAATCAAGCTAACCGCGGTCAAAACCGTAATCAGGGTAATGCGAATAAAGAAA
>Ga0316205_10001392_pt1 | contig 30922 bp, 22 predicted proteins | sample 3monthpyrite_MG_FD_204941 | JGI IMG/M metagenome (GOLD analysis project Ga0316205, IMG submission 204941) | Microbial mat bacterial communities from mineral coupon in-situ incubated in ocean water Damariscotta River, Maine, United States -... | ecosystem: Environmental > Aquatic > Marine >...
CTCTGGCAATTTATTTTACACACAATTATCCAACGCTTGCCAACGCCAAAATAAAAGCTAACCTTTTTGCTCTTATTAAAAATCGCGTATTCGATAAAATGTACGTCATAAAAAATTTTAGACGATTCTCGTAAGCTTGCCACAAGAGCATAAATTTTAAGAAAAATAAAATTCTATGCACTTGTTATATTTAGAACTTCAATTAATCTTTTTTTTTAATGATTCATTATCTTTTGTCTTGAAACAAAAGAAACAAAAATTCAAGGCTGCATATAATTTTGGAAACAATTAACGGTTCATTCGCTATATTTTAGGAAACATTGTAACTAGTTAAGATTGCCTTGAAATCCTTTGTGTAATTGAAAATATTAAAAAACTGTATTACTAAACCCCTAAAATATACACGCTCACTTCTCCTATTGTTTTAACCAAAATTTTATGAGGCCAAGGTTAATATCGAGATTCTATTTTCAATACTGTCTATAAAACTTGTATTCAGTATTCGAGTATTTGTGCATAAAATCAGTCCTGATTTGTGATTTTATTACCATATATATCTAATTCTATTACTGGTTTGCCAAGTTTTTTAACTTCATCTAATTGTGTTGCTTTATCACCAACCACTAAATAGATCATTTCGCTTTCTTGAAGATAGGTATCAATCACTTTTTTGTAATCTTCTAAAGCCATTGAAACTAATTCTGCTTGATCGTTTTCTGCATAATCAGAAGGTCTATTATACTTACTCATATTACGAACCATACTTAATTTAGCTCCTAAACTTTCAAACGCTCTCGTATCTGCCTTAAGGAGTTTATTTTTAGTCAACTCAACATCTGCTTCAGAAAAATCTTTAGAGTAATTTTTCAACATGTCCTGAATAATCTTTAACGACTTTAAAGTCGCATTGGCTCTTACGCTAGTTCTTACTAAAAATGGCGCTACTTCTAAACTATTACTAAAACCAGAATAGGCTCCATAAGTATACCCTTTTTCAATTCGTAAGGTTTGAAATAAGCGTCCACTAGATCCTCCTCCAAGAATTTCATTGGCAAAATCCAAGTTGTTAGCATTCTCGTCTTTAGCAGACAATGCTAATTTACCAATCATAATAACAGATTGCTTAGAGCCTGGAACATCAATAAAGTAAAGGTTTCCAGCTTTAGATTCTGCCGGCAATACTTGTTTTGGTATGCTCACAGCATCACCAGTAAAATCATTCATGACACTCACAACCTCAGTTGTTTGATCTTTAGAAATCGCTCCAGCAATATGTAACGTGGCATTTTTAGGAGATAATTGCTTGTAATATGCTTTTAAATCTTCTACAGTGATATCCTTAATAGATTCTAAAGTTCCAGAACCAGGAACACTAAACATGTGATTGTCACCAAAAACCAATCTATTGGCAACAAGAGAAGCAATCGCATTCGGATTGGCTTCACGACCTTTGAGCCCTGTTTCTAAAGCTTGTTTTAATCTATCAAACTCTTTTTGATCCCAACGCGGTTCTAATAAAATCTCTTTAAATAAAGCCATAGTGCCATCAAAATTCTTACTTAAACAAGATCCGGTAATATGGAAATCTTCATTAGCACTGTACGTATTGATGCTTGCTCCAAGTAAGCCAATAGCCTCTTCTAACTCCGCTGGTGTCTTAGTAGCTGTTCCCTCCATCATTAAATCACTCAATAAATTACCCACACCCTCTTTTCCTTTTGGATCTAACAAATGACCACCAGGAATGGTAATATCAAATTGTACTAAAGGCACTTCGTTATTCTCAATGCCATAAACTTTCATTCCATTGTCAAGTGCCGCTGTCCAAACTTCAGGAGATTTAAACAAAGGCAATTCGCCAAAAGCAGGCTCGCTTCTGTCATAAGTACTCGGTGTTTTTTCATATTCGGCTTCTTCTCCCTGCCCTACTTCCTCATTAGCCACGTTTTGCTTTACTTCTTCAATCCAAACTGTCGCTTCTGTAGCACCTGTAACAGCCAAATCCAATTGTCCCTTTGGCACCACACTTGTCATGACATAGTTTTTACCTTTAATATATTGGTTGTAGACTCTCATAACATCTTCTGCAGTTACTGCATCTGTTAATTTAGCAGCTTTAGTGACATAACTTGGATCTCCATTAAATTCATTATCCTGAACCAATTGAAAAGCTTTATTTAAAACGGTACTAATACCTTGATACAACCCTGTTTCTAATTCGGCTTTGATACGTTTCAAATCTTTTTCGTTTACACCATTAGTTTCAAAACGCTGCAATCCTTCATCAATAGCTGCTTTTAAATCATCTAAATCTGTTCCTGAATTAGCACGAGCTCTAAAAACAAACTCTCCTGCTATTTCACTACTACTTTGGTAAGTACTCACATTTGGGGCTAGTTTTTTCTCTTCAACAACCACTTGATATAAAGGAGCATTTTTGCTACCACTTAATAATTGACCTAATACTTGTAAAGGATAGACATCTTTATTGTATTCTTCAATCGTTGGAATCACCATTCGCAATTCTGGAAGCTTCGCAAAATTATCTTCAAAATACAATGACTTAATTTCTGCTAAAGTCACTGGCATTGGCTCTAGAGTTTCAATATCAGGACCACTAGGTATTTCTCCAAACCATTTTTTCACCAATTCTTTAGTTTCAGCAATATCAATATCTCCAGCAATCACTAGAGAGCCATTTTTAGCTCCATAATATTGGGTATAAAATTCCTTTACATCATCTATAGTTGCAGCTTGTAAATCTGGTAAAGCACCAATCACTGTCCAATTGTAAGGATGGCCTTCTGGGTAGAGATTTTTTCTAATAATCTCATCTGTATAACCGTAAGGTGCATTATCAACTCGCTGACGCTTTTCGTTTTTTACAACTTGCTTTTCTCGTTCTAAAGCAGCTGCTGTAACAGTATTTATCATATACCCAAAACGATCAGAATCAATCCAGAGGATTTTTTCGAAAGCATCTTTAGGTACAACTTCATAGTAAACAGTGCCATCACTCCAAGTTCCTCCATTTCTACTTCCTCCCCATTCTGGTATCATTTTCCGGTTAGCACCAACAGGTACATTTTCAGAATCATTAAAACTCATATGCTCAAAAAAGTGAGCGAAACCCGTTTTTCCTGGCTTTTCTCTATTAGAACCAACATGCATCATTGTTGCTACTGCAACTATTGGATCACTATGATCTTCATGAAGAATTACTTCAAGACCATTGTCTAAAGTGATTTTTTCATAATCTATCTTAAATTCCTCCTCTACTGGAAATTTGTTTTCAGTTTGACAAGAAAATAAAAAGAATCCACAAAAAATAAATGTTACAAAAGAAGGTTTCATTGATAAGAGTATTAGTTGATTAAAGAATATTTCTAGCTAAATTGTTTGATTTTTTATTAACGCTATAACGTGCATAAATATAGCATTTTAAATTTTACGGATAATTCCATTCTACACATTTTACGCTTCCCTCCTACGTTGTCGCATAAAAGTGTTCCATTAACATTGTAGAAGAAACTTTTAGAATAAATTTTTTAAGAAACTGTAGTAACAACTTTCGCTTTTAGGCAAAGCTCAAGTTACATAACGCGGTACATTATAATTCATTCTAAATATTATAATTAGCCATTATGTAAAATGTCATTAACTAAAGTAATTTATATTATTGTTTTAGTTAAAGACATAAATATTTTAATTAAGCTCAAGTTAATCCCATAGCAAGTTCTTATCTGGCACTGTACAAGAGCGTTAAAAATTTAAGCTCTAATACATAGTTACTTTTACACTATATATTGCAGGGATATCCCAAGCTTCCTGTATCATTCCATCAGCAATACTCCAAACCACAACAGCGTCTACTTCCATTGACTTGCCCTTAAGTGTCATAAGGTCTTTAACATGAGTTACCACCAACTCATCTCCCATAGGTGTAGTAGATATCACATTTACCTTAAAGGTATCTCCAGTGTTGCGAGCCATTTTTGTAAAAAAGTCGGTAAAACCTTTAATTCCATGATAATCGCCATGGACTTCTGGAAGTTCGAGATTAAAATAATGCCAAATAAAGTCCTTGGCTAAAACTTCGGCGTTTGCCGCCATGTTTGTAAGGTCAAGTCGTTTTAAAACTTCAATATTAGGATGCTCTTTAGTCATAACACTAATTTATTGCCGTTTGTTTTTTAGGATGAATTAAGTTTAAAGTCAATGCGCCATATGTAATGGATATAACGATTACAGAAATTAAGATACCTGCATAAGGAATCATTGTGAGTATGCGTAGTAAGATAGCACAAATTAATGCCAGAAATGTAATACTCCAAAAACTCCAATTCTTTTGTTTTCTATATCTTAAATAATATACCACTAACAAAGCTGCAACATAATGACCAAACAATATACTAAATACAAAAACTGCAGTTGCAAAAAGCCCCAAAGGGATGCCTATTGCGATAACAAACGTAAGGAGTATCATTAATGGAATTCCGATAAGATAGATCAACCCGAAACCAAAACTTTTTAAAACGCTATTTTCTAAATCGTCAACAGCATTTGAAAATGCATTTCTAAAAAGTGCATGTAACACTAGAATAGCTAAAAAGGCAGACAATACATAGTACAGCCATAATTTAAATGAATTAGTCCCAAAGGTTGTTAAGGATAACTGTGATTTTTCTTTACCAAGATCTTCATTAAATTGCGCTTTGGCATTTACCAAGGAATTTTTGAAATCTATTTCTCCATCACTATGCCAGTATTCAACATCTTTATAGAATTTAGCATTTGCCCCAATGGTGATATCTTCTCCCATTATCTTTGAATCTCCACGTATAGTTCCGTTAATGAAAATATCTCCTCCTCGAACATCCATCTCTTCTATAACTTCACCATTGATGGTAACATCTCCAGAAAAGCAAACAAGTTTACCGCTTATTCGAGCATTTTCGGTAATGACGACTTCACCTCCAAAAACAACTAAGTCATCCCCTATTTCTGAGTCAATGGTTACCCTTCCTACTGCTATTCGCGCATCATCTGCTATATAACTGTTGAGAAATAATTCACCTCCTGCTGCTGTCAAGTCTCCTTTAATACTATCATTAACAATAAGATTTCCTCCAGCGATGACCAAATCTCCCTGTACTACAGCATTTACTTTAATGGTTTCTCCGGCGGTGTATACATCGTCAGGTTGTACTTTATCAATTAAGATCTCCTTTTTTTCCTCAGACTGACTAAAAGACAGTATAGAAAAAAGGACAAGAATTAAAGTTGCTAAATTTTTCATCAGTGCTAAGTTTTTTAAATTGAACACTAAAGTTACTTTGCGTCAGTGGTTTAAAAAATGATATTGGTCATTTTAAGCACATTATACTCATACATGTTTATTGATTGCTGGCTTTGGTTAACATCATACTTCAATTTTGTAAGCATTCTGCCTTGATTTTGATCAACTCAAGTTTTTGAGATGCATGAACTCAAATAAATGAAATAAAAACCTCATGAATAAAACTCAAGTTACCCTTCAACTTCGCTCAGGATAAACTCCACGCAAAACATTATAGCTCATTTTATAAATAAGTTTGTCCTATGGATGAAGCTATTTATAAGACAGATGGTACGCTGGAGAAATTATGATGATTTTCTATTTACATAAAAATGACAACTATAATATATTGGTCAAGAGTTTAATACCTAATAACGAGGAGCATTAAGTTATGCTCTCAACCCTGAACTAATAGGTTTCACTATCAAACTGACTGACTTTGCCTCTATATTGAATGGTAGTACGCTGTGTACTATTAATGATAATGGTACTGGCTAAATTGGAAAACAACTTGATATATACTTGATAGTTCTCTGAATTTGATTTTGTATCATTTATGTTAAAACGAATTTCATAACCAGATTTTTCACCTTTCTCGATGTGCAAATCCTTTGGGATATCCTCAAATACAATTCCTACATTACTACTATAGTTACCACCAAACTGTCGTTCTCCATAAAATGGCAGATAGGCCTTAACGCTATCATTTTCCATCTTAAAAAAATTGGCATGGCTTGAAATATCAATATTTCCAGGCGTACTTCCTGGAGGGTACAAACCTACATTTGCAAGTTGCTGCATAGCAGAGGTAACTTGAGGTTCGGCCCAATTTGATTCTATTTGAAATGCCTTATTGGCAATCATTTCATCTAGGGCTTTATTTTGCTCATAATTACTGCTATGATAGCTTGAGCCACATGATGCAAAAGCTATCATTATACTACCCACTATCAAAATATTTTTCATAACCTTATTTTTTGAAGTGACATTAAGATACGGATTTCTAATTTAAAACACCAATTTTTAACGTTTGCTTAAACCTAATACATTTGTAATAATTGCAGAAAATAAGTGTCATCACTCCTAGAGTTTTAATGATATATATATATATAAACCGATATGATCAAATTCATATCGGTTTTTAGTCTGTTATTTAATTATATATTAACCTTTAAGAGATTTCATATCTATCACAAAACGGTAATGCACATCACTTTTTAGCATGCGTTCGTAGGCTTGATTAATATCTTGAATGTTAATAACTTCAACATCTGAGGTAATATTGTGTTTCCCACAAAAATCCAATAGTTCTTGAGTTTCGGCTATGCCTCCAATTAAAGAACCTGCAACAGATTTACGTCCCATAATCATTGGTACGGTAACCAACATAGGATCCAATGGTCCTAAATACCCAACAACAACCAAGGTTCCGTTTGTATTTAACGTGGCAACATAAGGGTTTAAATCATGGGCATAAGGAACTGTGTCAATAATGAGGTCAAAGCGTCCCATAGCGTTTTCCATTTGTGCAGCATTTGTTGAAATAATAACTTCATTTGCTCCCAATGTTTTGGCATCTTCTATTTTATTTGTTGATCTTGAAAACAAGGTAACATGTGCTCCCAAAGCATGAGCTAATTTTATAGCCATATGACCCAAGCCTCCCAAGCCTACTACCGCTACTTTACTGTCTTTACCTACGTTCCAATGCCTTAATGGTGACCACGTTGTAATGCCTGCGCATAATACAGGTGCGATGCCTGCATGGTCGAGGTTTTCGGGAACGCTCAATACAAATTCTTCATCTACAACAATACTTTCTGAGTAACCTCCATGGGTATTCGTATCTAAATGTTTGTCATAACCTCCATAGGTACCAACCCATTCTGGACAATATTGTTCTAGGTCATTTTTGCAATTATTACAAGTTCTACAAGAATCCACCAAGCAACCTACGGCAACCAAATCGCCCACTTTATACTTATCGACTCCTGCTCCTACTTGGGATACTCTGCCCACAATTTCATGACCAGGAACCACAGGGTATTGCGTCATTCCCCAATCGTTACGTGCAAAATGTAAATCGGAATGGCATACACCACAATATAATATATCGATTTCAACATCTTTTAAAGTCGCTTCCCTACGTTTAATATTTAGTTGTTTCAAAGGTGCATCGGCAGCTTCTGTGCCATAAGCCTTAAACTGTTTTGAATTCATTTGATTTATTTTTATGGTTGTATTTTTTTAAATAATTGTATGAAATATACAAAAATCTTATTAAATTTTTGTTCTTGATAATAGACTTTGGTTAATATTCCAATCTACTAATACACTTCTAGTATTTGCACATTGTTTTCTTTGTTTTGTAAGCTTATGACGTTTGCAAACGGTTTCGTAAAATAAGTATTTTTAACTATGCATAATGTTTAGAGCAGCTCATGTATTAATGATATTAACATTCGACAGAACTTCGTTCACAAAATAAGAATACTTAATTGTTTATAACATTCGGCTCTGCTTTTACCCAAGCTCCACTCAAAAAATGCAGTATGTTATAGAATAAAAAAAAAACCATCAAATTAGATGGTTCTTTAAGTCTTTTTTTTTGGTAGCATTTATTACTAAGCCAAACGCACTTTTACAGCACTTAACCCTTTTTCGCCTTTTTCTACCTCAAAAGTTACTTGATCGTTCTCTTTAATCTCGTCTATTAGATTTGTTGAATGCACAAAAACATCTTCATCAGAATCTTTTATGTTTATAAAACCAAACCCTTTGGTATTGTTAAAAAATTTTACGGTACCTTCTTTCATGTTGTTTACTTTATTAGAATTTATTAATTTATTTATAATTGTTTTTATCATTTTTTCTGTTTTTTAAATTGAAAGGTGCTCGTATTTTAATATAAATCTTATTTTTTTCCAAGCATGCGAAGCATTTTTGTATGATCCCAAATGGCATGAACGAATGATTTTTTTACATGATATGGCATACCATATTCCAGTGCAGTTTCCGATACAATCTTTGTTAGCTCTTTGTAATGTACATGACATACGTCTGGCAGTACATGGTGTTCTACCTGATAATTTAAACCACCTATGAGCCAAAATAAAAATTTACTGTTAGGAGAAAAATTGGTTGTAGTGGCAAATTGATGTCCATACCAACTATCGTTCATCATGCCTTGTTCATCTGGCAATGGGAACTCATTATTAGGCATAATATGTGCTACTTGAAAAACGATACTCACCAAAAGCCCTGTAACAAAATGCATACTTATAAATGCCAACAATATAACACTCCATGAAAAGGGCAACATGATTATTGGTAGTACGAGCGCATAGGAGTAGTAAAATAGTTTCCAAGCAGTCATACTTATAAATGTTTTTTCATACTCATGTTTCTTATCAAAAAAACCCATGTCTTTATAGCGTTTTAGACGCACAAAATCTTTTGTGGTAATCCAAGATATGGTTGATATCCCATAAAAAAACCAAATATAGATATGCTGAAATTGGTGTGCCCAATAATGTTTGGCATGTGGTGAAAACCTCAGAAAAAATGGCGCGTTTAAATCATCGTCTGCATGATCTATGTTTGTATAGGTATGATGTAAGACATTATGTTGTATTTTCCAAATAGTAGCATTAGCTCCAATAAGGTTAAACGAATACCCTAAAAGTGTATTAACCTTTTTGTTTTTCGAATATGAGCCATGTATGGCATCATGCATGACACCCATGCCTATGCCTGCCATTCCCAATCCGCTTAATATATACAGCGAAAAAAGCATCCAAACGTTAGTAACCATACCTAATGCTAATACCATTAAAGGCACAAAAAACAGAGCCAGCATAATGATGGTTTTCACCACCATTGTTGCATTGGCATTTCTACTTTTTTTATGATCTTTAAAATAGGTGTTTACCCTGCTTCTTAACGTTTTTGAAAAGTCGGGATTTATGTCTCTTGAGAATTTTGGCTTATCGATGCTATTTTTTTTATTGATTCTGGTTACTTCAAAACAAATATCTCATCAATATATTGTATTGAAGCTTTATGACATATCAGGCTATTGAGACTGAACTGCTTTTATTTAAAAATGAAGAGAGCAAAGAATTGATTAAAATGGTAAGAAATTAAAAAAAGAAAAGCTGTCTATATAATTAACATTACAAAGGTAGGTTAAATTAGCGTAGGTTTTAAAAGAATATGTTAAACATATTATAATCAATTTTTTATATCATTTCATAATATTGAATCAACTTGGTGAGTAATTAAGATTTCTTTTGTCTAACTTAAAAGCAAACCTGCTTCTATATAATTTTCACTTCTTTTAAAACAACGCTCACTTTATCCGATAAATTTTAATCTAAAATCTTTTTGTCGATCCAACAATGTGGTTAAACAAATAAAGTTTGACAAGAAAATTGTTAGGCATAATTTAATGATAGATTTACAGCCCAAACCCATTAATAAATACTTATGATTATGGATGCAAACTTATCACTATTCAATCAAATTAATAGTTTATTGTATTGGTTCTTATTAGAAAGCAATTATAAAAGTTCAATTGCTCTAGATGCTGAGAAAGACACTTTTTTTATTAAAATTAAAAAAGGAAATAATAATTTGTATACCTACCATATTGCCCATTTTAGTAAAAAGAATAAGCGTTTTTTACATTTTGAACTTGCCGCTGTGGTAAACTGTTTGCTCCACATAAAGGAAGCTGCAATGCGCTAGCGGTTTGGAAGTGTTATGATAATTATTTTATCAATGTTACTTTAACAGCATTCATACCTTTCATGCCTTTTTCCAGCTCGAAAGATACTTTGTTGCCTTCGGTGATTTCATCGATTAAACCACTTACATGACAGAAGTATTTTTCTTGGTTTTCAGAATCGACTATAAATCCAAATCCTTTTGAAGAATCAAAAAATGATACTGTCCCATTTCTAACTGGATCTATTTCTTCTCTATCGCTTTCGAGGGTTTTTGGAATACTTATTTCAATATTCTTTGCCTTTACCTTAATTTTTTTGGAAGGATCTGGAGGTGTATCGGTTAAATTACCATTATGATCTACATAAGCAAACTCAATGCCTTTTTTTCCACTTTCTTCTTTTTCAAGCTTTCGAGCTTCCATTTTCTTTCTCTTCTCTTCACGCTTTTTTAAACGTTTTTTTTCTTTTTCACTTTTGTTAAATGTTTGCTGCGATTTTGCCATTAGTTTGTTTAATAAGTTTTAATCAATAATAGTAATAATTATTCAAAGATATCTCATACGCTCAACTAATGCAAAGAATATTATCAACATCTAATTTTAATGGGAAGATTTTTTGCAAACTTGGAGATGTAATTATTAACCAATGTTATAAAATTGAAAAAACCCATCTGTTTAGATGGGTTTTTGTAACATAGTTAAGCGTATATGTTATAAAACTTTTACGTTTACTGCATTCAATCCTTTTTTTCCTTCTGTTAGATCAAATTCAACTTCATCGCCTTCACGAATTTCATCAATTAATCCAGAAATGTGTACAAAATGTTCTTTGTTTGAACCTTCTTCTGTTATGAATCCAAAACCTTTGGTGTCATTGAAGAATTTTACTGTTCCTTTACTCATTTTAATATATTTAATAATTACTATTTAGTTGACAAAGATAGTGCCAGAAAGCTTATAAAACTAATTTTATACAAAAAGATTGAAAATAGTTATTTTAAGAGCATAATACTTTCTATTTCTAATTTAAACGATTCTTTGATTTTGTTACCAATTAAAAACGCTATTTCTTCCATTTTATCTCCTTTAAAGTTTTGAACATTTACTTTACGACCTCTAAATTGTGGCGTAAATTTGTTAAGAGGAATGATAATTGTTTCCCGATTACCAGATGTTTTAAAGTTTGAAACATATGAAAAACGCTCACGCTTGTCACTTTTAATTCTAAACTGGTAAAGAGTACCATCTCCTTTTAATTTAATGGCTACTTTATTAAAGCCTGAAACATCTTTTGAGTTAAACTGATAACGCAATGATGAAAATCCACCATTATTCTCGGTTGTCACATCCCCAAAATATATAGCATTTCCAGTTTCAGTTAGTTTTACATTACCTCTTGATAAACCTCCCATCACTCTATCGTCAACAACATGCCAATTATCAAGATATTTAGAATCCTTGAAGTCATAAATTACCTGAGAAGATTTATCCTGGTTTAGTGTTATAAGTATTAACATAAGAATAGCTGTTTTCATTTTGTTTAATTTATTATTCTATTTATTAAACAAAAATAATCAATTTTAAATGCACTTAAAATGATTTAACTATTCTTTAAGCTTATATGCTTACTTTTTAAACTTTCTAAAAAAGGAATCTTTATTCCATATTGGCTTTTCTTCTGAAATATTTATAAGATAGCTGTTCATAAACTGTAATCGAACATACATTTTGGCTGCATCAAAATTGAACATCCCATCTCTTAATTCATCCGATGGTTTATGGTAATGGTCTTTTGTAAAAGCATTGATAATTGAATCTAAGCCAGTTTCGGACATTTCGGTTTTTAAACCATATTTCATACGTAATGCAGGAATCCCTTCCAAAACAAAATTTAAATTATCACTCCGCACAAATCTTACTTGTTCTGGCATATGGTCGGTGTCAATACGCAGGTTTAATTGTCTTGTTGACCTTTCTACAAGTTCCATAATACTACTTTGCTCTGCACCTAACGGTTCAACTGAAAGCATTGGAGCAATTAATGTTGGCATATCTGTATTGACATTCGCTATAATTTTTTCTTGATTTACCGGCGGATTTACAGCAAGGTATTTAGAACCCAATAAACCCATTTCTTCGGCAGTAACAGCCGCAAAAATAACTGAGCGCTTGGGTTTTGTTGGTAATTGACTATACAATCTGGCAATTTCTATCATGGCACTAATACCTGAAGCATTATCGTGTGCTCCATTGTAGATAGAATCACCGTCAATAGGCTTGCCAATACCAATATGATCTAAATGTGCTGTATGTACTATGTATTCATCTTTTAGCTCCTCTCCTTCTATTAATCCAAGTACATTGGCACTTTCAAACTGTTTTAACCTTGTAACAACTTTTCCGCTCAAATTAATTGGTTTAACTGGTTGATTCAATTTTTGACCATTATTAATATAATTTTCAACATCTTCTTTAGTAATTTCTGTTATTTCTGATAAAGATTGCCAATTAAAATAACCACCAAATTTCATGCTACCAAAGTTTGATCTACCCAAAGCCTCTCCACTCGGCATTAAAACGCTATTAATGCCTCGCTCTGACATTCTATCATAACTCCCTTTAAAGCTACCTCTCCCTCCTGGTGCAGGTATAAATAAAATACCCTGTGCTCCTAGATTATCTAGTGTTTCTATTTTTGTGTTTGTATTACCAAAATAAGCTCTTTCGCTTGCTGGCAAAGAACTAGGTGCTCCAGTAAAAACAGCGACAATCTTACCTTTTACGTTTAAACCTTCAAAATCGTTATGGCCAAATTCTGATGCTTCTATACCAAAACCAGCAATAACTAGTTCTCCAGAAAACTCAGTCAAGATTTCATTGGCATTTCCAGTAAAAAAATAGTCTGCACCTACTTGCAAAGTATCCTTATTGCTTAAAAGCATAAAGGATTGGTCGTTTTTAACAACAGAATTTCGCAAGGTTAATGTTTGATAGTAAGAGTTTCCATCTTTATCGCCAAATGGTTTTACGCCAAATTCCTTATATCTGTCTGCTACATAAGCCATTGCTTGTTTAAATTCAGGTGTCCCAGGAAGTCTGCCTTTTAAGCTATCATTGGCAAGTACAGCAATATGATGCCTTATATCCTCTAGTTTTACAGAGTTTGAAAATTCAGCTAATTTTTTATCATTAAATTCAACTTCCTCTTTACAGCTTGAAATAAAAAGGGATCCTATACAAAGTATTAGAAGTGCTCTTATATTAATTGAAATCATGGTTGGTAGTTCTTATAATAAAATTATATGAGAAAGATACTTAAAAAATAATAATGATTAAGTTGATTCTTTCATTAATGTAGTTGGTTCTAGTGAAAGCCTAAATATATTAAATAAAAACAAATAGAATAAATATCTCTGTTTTAGAGTGCTTTTCTAAGGCTAAATGGAAATATTCTTACCATAATTGATTTTTTTACTAAATTCGCAAACCTTAACAATCCAAAATCTACATTGTTCTACTTACTGATTATTTTTAGTAAATGAAATTAATAATCTGTTCGCTTTTATTATTAAGTATATCTTTTCAGGTATTCTCACAGTCCAATATAAAATTTCCAGACGCCAAACCATTGCCAGGTCATTTGGTTACGAATGATTCAATAACTATAGAAGAAAAATCAATTAATTTAATTGACATAAAAAGCCATCATTGGGATACTCAAAAATTCAATCCATTTAAAGATGAAATAGTTAAGTTTCCTATTCAAATTAAGTTTAATGATAGTTTATATCGTACACCAATTTTAGACAGTATGGTTATTACGTCTCGTTATGGATGGCGTAATAGAAGGGCACATAAAGGCATTGATATTGACCTTATTACTGGCGATGAAGTAGTTTCTGTACTTGATGGTATTGTTAGATTTGTGCGTTACAATTCTGGACATGGCAAAACGATAATTGTTAGACATTATAACGGATTAGAGACTGTATATGCACATTTGTCTTCTTATAGAGTTAAAGTGAATGATACCGTACGTCGAGGACAGATTCTAGGAAAAGGTGGTGCTACTGGAAATGCTCGTGGTAGCCATTTGCATTTAATAGTGAATTATAAAGGTATTGCCATAAACCCAGAATATTTATTTGATTTTACTGGAACCAATAAAATTAGATCCAACGAATTATGGATTACCAAACGATGGGCTACACCTTATTTACATACTTCAAAAAGAAGAACCAAACTAGAGTTATTAAGCACAAGGGATGAAGCTATTGCAAGTCTTACTAAAGAAAAAACCACATACATAGTTAAACGTGGTGATACGTTATCTCATATTTCTAGACGAAATAATGTGTCCATAAGGTCTATTTGTATTGCTAACAATATAAAAAGTACTAGTGTTTTAAGGGTTGGACAGAAATTGATGCTTGAAATGTAGTTTGAACTTGAGAATTAAAACATTACAAGTACTTAACTAATTTTATCTCCTAAACCTTGAAAATAGTGCCAATTTCTTTTTCGTATTGATAAAATAAACACCTGTCAATAACACCACGGCTGCCATTATGGATTGCATAGTTATTTGTTCACCTAAAAAATACCACCCTAAAAAGAGTGCCACAATAGGGTTTACATACGTAGATGTAGCTACTTTTTCTGGCGACACAATTTTTAGCAAATAATTGAAAGAAGTAAATGCAACAATACTACCTAACAATACTAATAATAACATTGAAATTTGTACCTCGCTACTCCAATTGGTTGGTAAAGACCAAGACTCACCAAATAGTAAGCTAACCATAAATAGCATAATGCCTCCAGTAAACATTTGGTAACCTGTATTTATAAAATAATTTGATGGCAAGTCAGCTTTTCCAACAAACAAACTCCCATAAGCCCAACTTAGCATACAGGCAAAAATCATGAGCATCCCAACAATGGAGTTTTCTTGATTGATTATTTGCTTTTGACTTACCAACAAATAAATACCAATAAAGCCCAAAACAACTCCAACAAATGACATTAACTTAATTTTCTTTCCTTGATGAATGCGCATCAATAAAAGTATCACTAAAGGTTGTGCCGAAATTTCGAGAGCTGCAAAACCACTATCTACATATTTTAATGCCCAAACAACAATACCATTTCCAAACGTAAGGAATAAAAAGCCTGCAATTGCTGTATTTATTAATTGACGTTTGGTGATTTTTACTGAAATGCCAAGTGTTTTTGCAATGATAAATATAAGTGAGCCAGCAGTTGTAAAACGTACTGATGCCAACATAAAAGGCGGTAATTCTCCAACTGCTATTTTATTGAACAAATATGTTGAACCCCAAATAACATAGATTGAAAAAAATGCCAATACTATTAAAAGTGTATTGCGAGTGGTTTGCATCTATTTGCTTGCTTCTTGTTTGAGCTTATTGAATTGCACAACTAATTCGTCGTACCTGTTTTTTGCTTCTTCTCCTGGTAATTGGTCTGCTCTACTAATCATGTTTAATAAATAGGATATTTGAGACAACATCATTTGTTGTGGATAAGCACCTTTCTTTTCATTTTGCAACTGTTTTAAAACTGTATTTATTTGTTCTAAACGTGCAACTTTAGCCTTGGCTTTTTTCTTTTTTAATGATTTAGCTTCTTTTTCAAGACTAGCCTCTAGTTTTCTAGCATTAGATAACAAATCAATCACTTTATTTTGCATAGTAATTTGCTCCACAATAGTTGCCTTTGTAACCTCTTGGTCTATAACTCTTGGATCCATAAGTATTTCAAAACTTTGTTCGAATGACTGCTCTCCTACTATTAATCTTGCAGAATAAACTCCTGGAGCGACCATTGGTCCATTTTTATACCTCTTTTTTACATCTTTTGCCCAAGCACCTTTTTGTCTTAAATCCCATTCAAAACGATTTATTCCTGGTTTAGCAATTAATTTTTTATCTACATAACGAAGTATCTGGCTTAAGTTCATGTTTTCTACTTCTTTTACAGTTGACTTCAACTTTGTACTATCACTAAGTATGGTGCTTACAACTTCGTTGTTCGCGTTTAAAATCTCAAATTGAATACCTTCTTTTGCGTCTTCTGGAATATAATAATCGATAATGACACTTGTACGAGGATATTTTGGAAACGAGCTACGCACATTTGGATATCTGTAACGGATGGTATTATCAGGTTTAAATAAATGAGCTGTTTCATTTAGGTCATTTATTTGGCTTTGCCTTAAGGATGTAATATTATCTAATATCCAAAAACCTCTTCCCATGGTGCTTATAACAAGGTCTCCTCTAAATATTTTAAGATCTGTAATTGGTGTTACTGGTAAGTTTTGCTGAAACTTATCCCACGATTTACCATCATTAAACGATACAAACATTCCAAACTCTGTTCCTGCGTAAAGCAACCCTTCACGAACTGGGTCTTCTCGCATAACACGCATTGTAAAATCTGATGGAATGCCATTTTTATCAGTAGTCAACAATTTCCATTTCTTACCATAGTCATTAGTAACATAGATATAAGGTTTAGCATCTCCTAATAAATGTCTATCTACAGCTATATAAGCCTTAGCTGGATTGAATTGTGAAGGTTCAATTGATTCTACCCTTCCACCTTTTGGTAATTTTTTAGGCGTTACATTTTCCCAAGTTTGTCCTCCATTTTTTGTGACCGAAATAACACCATCGTTAGAACCTGTCCAGATGAGTCCTTCAACTAATTTCGATTCTTTGATAGAATATAATGTGCTATAATATTCTTCACCTGTAATATCTCTTGTAATTGGACTTCCAGAAATTACTTGCTTGTCTTCTTCAAAAGCGGTAAGATCAGGCGAAATAGTCTCCCAAACAAGACCCTCTGTTACCGTTTTATGTAAATATTGAGACCCATGATACACTACGTTTGGATTATGTGGTGATACATGAATTGGTGCCACACGCTGAAATCTATATTTTAAATCTTTAGGGTTATGCCCATAAATATTAGATGCTCCTACATAATAACCTCTCTCAACACCTGTTAATTTGTTAAATACTCCAAAGCGCCCTTTACAGTTTGCATAAACCGTATTATGATTTCCAGGTTTTGGTACTGCTGGTCCAGTTTCGCAGCCTCCAGTATTTATTATCCAACCTGTACCAGCATTTTGAATGGCACTTGGTGGGAAACTTGGTACTGCAATAGTCGAGGAGTTATCTTGCTGTCCTGCATACAGCCAATAAGGGTATTGATCGTCAACTTCAACTTGATAAAGTTCGGCAGTTGGTTGGTTAAATTGTGTTGACCATGTTTTGCCTCCATTGTGAGAAACGTTTGCGCCTCCATCATTTGCTTGGATGAGTAAATCTGGATTGTTTGGGTTTAGCCAAATGTCATGATTATCACCATGAGGAACGCTCATTCGTTTCCATTTTTTCCCTCCATCTATCGATTTCAATAATGGATTGGCATTGGAATATATAATATCTGGATTTGTTGGATCTAATTCTATATTGGTATAATAAAAGGGCCTATTTACAAGGCCTTTATTATTAGAAACTTGTTTAAAAGATTTACCTTGGTTTACCGATTTGTACAAGCCTCCCTCCTTTCCTGGAGCTTCAATAACTGCATATAGAATGCTTGAATTTACAGGAGATACTGCTAAATCTATCTTCCCAATGACTCCTTTAGGCAATCCTTTTTTAAGTTTCATCCAATTTTTTCCTCCATCAATGGATTTATAAATTCCTCCTTCATTAGTATTTCCTCCTGAAATAATGGTCCAGGGTTTACGCTCAGCTTTCCAAGCAGCTGCATAAACTATATTTGGATTTCCTGGAAGTAATTCTAAATCTGAAAAACCTACTGTATCTGAAATAAAAAGCATTTTCTCCCAGCTTAAGCCACCATTAGTGGTTTTATAAATACCACGTTCTTCATTAGCTTTAAAAGCATTTCCAATAGAAGCAACCCAAACTATATTATTGTTTGTTGGGTCTATTTCTACAGCGCCAATTTGTCCCGTTTCTCTCAAACCAATATGTTCCCATGTTTTTCCAGCATCAATGGATTTGTACATTCCTTTTCCACTAATTACATTGCTTCTTAAACCATCAGACCCTGTTCCAACGTAAACAATATTTGGGTCATTTATAGCAACTTCAATAGCACCAATAGATGGTGTTGCGAAAAAACCATCCGAAACATTGTTCCAAGATGTTCCATAGTCGTCAGATTTCCAAACTCCACCACCAGAAGCTCCTAAATAGAATGTTCCAGGCAACATTGGTGTTCCAGTTACAGTAGTAACACGTCCACCTCTTTCTGGCCCAACGGTTCTATATTTTAATGCTTTAAAATCTTGAGCGATTAATGTAGTGGTAATAAAAATAAATAATAGTGCTGGAAAAGAATTGAAACGAGTTTGCATAGAAAGAAAAAATTGGTTGGTTAGAATCCAAAGTTAAGTAAAAATTGCGCTATATTTAATGTTAAAACTTAACAAATATTTATCGTCATTATAAATGGAATCTAGAATAGAAATTGACTTATTAGGAGAATTAAAAATTAATAAAGACAGCTACTATGGAATACATACACAAAGAGCAATAACAAACTTTAACATTTCAAATTCAAAAATTGGAGACTATCCTTTGTTTATAAAAGGTTTAGTAATTACCAAAAAGGCGTGCGCTTTAGCAAACAAAAATATTGGTGCAGTACCTAAAAACAAAGCAGATATGATTATTGAAGCTTGCGATGAGATAATTAAAAATCTACCCAAATTTTTAGATTGCTTTCCAACAGATGTGTTTCAAGGAGGCGCAGGAACGTCTGTAAATATGAATGTTAATGAAGTTATAACAAATGTGGCATTAGAGCTAAATAATTTTAAAAAGGGTGACTATAATAAATTACACCCGAATGATCATGTAAATAAATCTCAGTCAACTAATGATGCATACCCAACTGGTTTTAGAGTAGCAACTTATTTTTATATTAATAGTTTACTTAAACACATTAAACACCTTATTAATCAGTTAGATAATAAATCTAAAGAGTTTATATGTGTTCTAAAAATGGGACGCACTCAATTACAAGATGCTGTGCCAATGTCACTTGGCGATGAGTTTAAAGCTTGGAGTATCAATTTAAAAGAAGAAATTAAAAATCTTGAAATGTGTCGAGATTTGGTATTGGAAGTCAACTTAGGAGCGACTGCCATTGGAACAGGTTTAAATGCACCTAAAGGTTATTCTAATAAATCTATAGGTTATTTAAAAAAACTTACTAACGCAAATTTTGTAAAAGCCGAAAATTTAATTGAAGCAACGTCAGATTGTGGTGCTTATGTTATGATTTCTGGTGCTTTAAAACGAACTGCTATTAAATTGTCTAAAATTTGTAATGATTTGCGATTGCTTTCTTCTGGTCCAAGATGCGGACTAAATGAAATAAACCTACCAGAAATGCAAGCAGGTTCGTCTATTATGCCAGCAAAGGTAAACCCAGTAATTCCAGAGGTTGTAAATCAAGTTTGTTTTAAAGTTATAGGAAACGATGTTACAATTTCGTTTGCTGCAGAAGCTGGACAACTTCAACTGAATGTTATGGAGCCAGTAATTGCTCAATCATTATTTGAATCTATTAATCTTTTATCAAACGCATGCACTACTCTCGCAGATAAATGTGTTTCAGGCATAACAGCAAATGCCGAACACACCAAGAAAACGGTATTAAATTCCATTGGACTCATCACTTTCTTGAACCCATATATTGGACATCATGTGGGAGATGTTATAGGTAAAGAAGCTATAGCTACAGGAAAAACAGTAAAAGAATTAGTATTAGAAAAAGAATTATTATCTGAAGAAGAACTCGATAAAATTTTAAGCTTAGAAAATTTAATGCATCCACAGTATAGGGCGAAACTGTATAAAAAATAGATATAATTTAACATATCATTAACCAAATGTGACTTTAAAACAAATAAACTTTCTTGTAATTAATTACCTTTACCAAAATTTATTAAAACAACACAAAACAAACAATATGTACACAAAACGATTCAAAACTGACTTGGTATTAGCTACACTTATTGCTTTCATTACAGTATTAAATTATGGACATGCACAGGATAAACTTAAAAGAATGCCTGGATTTGAGCAATACCAAAAAGTGGCTCCACATATTAGAAATTCGGTTAAGCCTGGGAGCATCTCTGTTACTTGGAGCAAAGATGGAAATTCGTTTACTTATAATAAAGATGGCAAGCTATATGAATATGATGTAAAAAAGAAAAAAACCACAGTTCTTGGTGATGCCAAACCCAAAACTAGAAGAAGCTTTGGCAATAGACCAGCTAGAGGAAGACAATACGCATCTGCTGAATCTCCAAATAAAAAACTTAAGGCATTTACTAAAGATAGAAACATGTACATTAGTAATGCAGATGGCAGCAATATAGTTCCTGTTACAACTCAAGGGAATGACGAAAACCAAATTAAATTTGGAATCGCCACTTGGGTTTATGGAGAAGAATTAGGGCAAAATACAGCTATGTGGTGGTCACCAGACAGCAAAAAAATCGCTTTTTATAGGTTTGAAGAAAAAAATGCAAAAAAATACTATGTATTATATAACCAAACTAAAATACAAGATTCGGTAGAAATTGAAGCGTATCCAAAAGTAGGTGCTAAAAATTTACCTGTAAACTTATTGGTTTATGATTTAGAAACAAAGAAAACCACAACGCTCGATTTAAGAGATGGTAAACCATACACCGATGGACCCATTGGAACTTATATCTACAATATTGATTGGTCTCCAGATGGTAAAGAATTATTGTTTCATAGTACCAATAGAAAGCAGGATATTATGGAATACAAAGCTGCTAACCCTAATACAGGCAAAGCAAGAGTTGTGGTTCGCGAAGAATGGCCTGCAAGCTTTACTAAAAATTCTCCTGAAATACATTTTTTAAAAGATGGTAAACGTTTTATTTGGGCATCAGAACGAAATGGTTTTAATAACTATTATTTATACAATATCAATGGCACTTTAATCAACCCAATTACAACTCATGATTTTGAAGTATCAAGAATTATAGATGTAAATGAAGACAAAGATTATATGTACTATTATGCCAGAAGTGGCGACAATCACATGAAAATGCAATTGCATCGTGTAAAATTTAATGGAAGCAATAATAAAAGATTAACAGACCCAGCCTTTAACCATAGTGTCACTTTATCACCTAACGGGAAATATTTTGTTGACGTTGCTCAAACTCATAACAAGGCTCCATTTACAAATTTGGTAAATTCAAAAGGAAAGATAGTTGCTGAACTTGCTAAAAGCGACATGACTAAATTCAACGAACTTGGTTTAAAGAAAGTTGAAGTGTTTACATTTACATCGGCTGATGGTGAAACCGAGTTGCATGGCATGCTTCATTTTCCTTCAAATTTTGATCCTAACAAGAAATACCCATCCATTTTAGCTATTTATGGTGGTCCTTCCACTAATGGTTTTAAAGAAAACTTTACGCTACCAAATGCTATGACTGAATATGGTTTTTTGGTGGTTAACCTTGACGGTAGAAATGTTGGTGGTAGAGGTAAAAAAATGTTAGATAAACTATATGGTAACTTGGGAATTGTAGAAATGGACGACTTTGCCGAAGGTATTAAATCTCTTCACAACAGGCCCTATTTTAATAAAGATAAAGTAGGTGTTGTTGGAACTTCCTATGGTGGAACAACTGCTGCAACAAGTTTATTGCGCTTTCCAGATGTATATCATGCAGCTGTTGCAAATTCTGCAGTAACCGATTGGAGAAACTATGACAATGTATATACTGAAAGATATATGAACTTATTGGAAAACAACCTACAAGGCTACGAAGCTAGTAGCATTATGAACTATGTCAATAACCTAAAGGGTGAATTAATGATTTTTTATGGCACAAGCGATAATAATGTGCATCCAGCAAACTCTTTACAATTAATTCAAGCCTTACAAAAAGCTGGTAAAAGTTTTGAAGTTCAGATTGGCCCTGATAAAGGTCATACTAGAATGAATACTGAGCGTATGATGGAGTTTTTTATTGAGCACTTGAGTAATTAGAGATTCTTGGAAAAGTGACGCCAAACAAACTGATGCTGATAGGCACAAACACTTATGCTGGTTTAAGTATCAAACTTAAATTAATATAAAAAAGTCGAGGTGGTTTCCTCGACTTTTTAAGTGTTTTCTAGTTGAGGTTAAAGCTAATTTTTTTCGATTTCATTAATCATTTTTTTAGCATTCTTTCCAGTAGCTCCATTAGGATCCATTTTTAGAGCTTTATTGTAAAGTTCCAAGGCCTTTGCTTTATCACCAGCTTTCAAATAACCTTCTGCTAAACTGTCCCAAGCATTTGGTGAATCTGGGAATAAATCAGTAACCATTTGAAAAATAAAAATAGCTTCTTTTATTTGCCCACTTCCTAAAACATTATAACCAGCTTTATTGAACTGGTCTTCAAAATCAAAAAATTTATACTTTGAGTCTTTAACCATTCTTGCTGCCTCGCCTTTTAATTTTTCAACTTGACCTGTTGTAAATAATTGCGTCATATACTGCATTGGATTCAGTACATAGTCATCACCTAAAAAATCTATAGCTGCCTGCAAAACAGGGTCTTTGTTAGTTTTATATTCCTCAAAACTCATATCAACTACTATGTGTGGTGCTAACCAATCAGCATTTTCCCATTGTGGTTTGTCTTGCCACCAAGCAAACGACAAATACACAGGGATTTTACTGTTTGGCAATGTAACTGTACGGTTGTCTCCATAAAAATTAACATTTTCAGCTGTTGGCTCACCAACAAATATGGCGTTGGTATAGTTACTCATTTCGTTCACCAAATTCTGACAAGCCGAAAAGGTTCGTCTCCCAGTAATTACAAACAACTTACCTACTTTATTTATTTTTTCGGTTTCAACAATTCCTGTGATTATTGGTTTGTTTTTGTAGTTATTTCCACCTCCATTTAATCTCACATCAATAATTAATTTTTCAACATCATTCTTATCCACAAAGTCAAATACCTTATTGTAAAAATCTGGAATCGCTTCGGAAGGGTCGTCTTGAATTTGGCTATGTCTCACATAAATCGTTTTATCTTCTGGTAAATATTCATAATAGTATATTTTATCTAAGTTCTTTAAATAGTTTGGTGTCATGTCTTGATTACGAGCTTCAAGCCAATCACCATCCTGTTTTACCAAGCTATATAAAACTGGAACGCGTTCACCTTTTGGCAAAGCTTTAAATATTTGTTTGAATGTTTTACCATCTTTTTCTAATGTCAACTCAATTGAAGATTTTAGAGAAGACGTAATTTTTTGAGCATGTAACACTTCTGGGAACTTCAAATAATTCAATCCAAAGGCTTTAAAATACTGCTCGTTCTCCACAGGAACAACAGGGTAAATAGCTTTTAATGCATCTTTGATTGACATAGATTCAACTGCGACCACTTTTGCACCTAAAGCGTTTTGATAATCTTTGTGTGTTCCTTGTATATAAACACCATCATTAAAATGATACAGATTAAAAGGTAATTGATGAAAAGTAAAAGGGTCTTGCCTAAAACTTATATCTGTGTGACCATACTTGAACATAGACACGATACGAGCAAAACCAACTACAATTTCGTGCTCCTGTAATTTTGAAATTTCTGAGTGTAGTTTTTCCACAGCTGCATCAAATTCTTTTGCTGTTGTTTTTTTGAATAGGAAAGGATAATCATTATGAACCGTTTCCTTAAGAAACTTCAAATCCTCTTGCCATTGACTAGTCGTAATGCTATTTTGGGCATACGAAATCATCACCATAAGTAAGGCGATGAAAAATAATACTTTTTTCATTTTGATTGATTTTTGATTGAATTAGTTATTAGTAAGATGCTTTTTTCAGAAAAAAGTTACAGTTTTGAAGTAAAACTTTTAGCGTATATGGCTTCCAGCATTCACATCAATCGTGGCTCCTGTGGCATGATCCATTTGTCCACTGCACATCAACGCAACCAAAGGCGCAATATTACTTGGCTTGGTTAACTCATTTAGAGCAATTTCGTTGAGTACACGTTGTTCTCCATAAGTTTCTATAAACGATTCTGCCATTTGCGTTCTAGTAAATCCAGGCGCAATAACAAATGCCTTGATATTTTCTTTACCAAACGATCGTGCTACACTTCGCGCCAAAGACGTCAAACCCCCTTTTGACGCTGCATACGCTAAGTATTCTTCTGTTTCTCCTCTAAAAACAGCACGACTTCCAATATAAATAAAACGTCCTCCATTCTGGTTTTTGAAATGATTAATACCTAATTTGGTCAAGATACCAACCGAATCTAAGTTAATAGCTATGGTAGATTTCCAAACCTTGAACCAATCTTCAAAAGGATCATTAGTAGAATGTTGTAAAAACACGCCTGCGTTTAGAATAATCACATCAATAGTATCAAATTCTTTAACTACACTTTCAAACAAATTAACAACCTCTTGTGTTTTACTTAAATCAGCCTGAAAGATTTTAGAATTAGTTTCAGGATATTTTTCTACCAAAGCTTCAGCAGATGTTTTATCTGAATTATAATGTACAGCCAACTTTGCTCCCATTTGCAAAGCATAATCAGCAATACCTTCACCAATACCTTTGGAAGCTCCTGTAATTAAAATAGTCTTTCCTGCTAAATCTATATGAGTCATTTACAAAATATGTTTTATCCAACCTCCATCAACAGCTAATGACGTTCCAGTGATATAACTGGCTCGCTCACTTGCTAAAAAAGTAACTGCTGCAGCAAACTCTTCAGGATTACCAAAACGTTTTAACGGAATTTCATTAATAGCAGAAGCAAACGAAGGATTGCTTTCAATTAAAGATAATAAACGATTAGTCTTTGTATATCCAGGCATGACGTTGTTTACAGTGATATTATGCTCTCCAAGTTCACTCGCCAAAGTCTTCATCAAACCAGCAACAGAAGCACGAACTGAATTGGACAGGATTAAGTTGTCAACAGGTTGCTTTACAGCTTGAGAAGTAATTGCTATAATTCTTCCCCATTGCTGTTGCTTCATTCCTGGAATGACTTCTTTAATCAATGACACACAACTTGCCAAAAGTAACTTATATGTGTTATCCCAATCGTCCATTGATAAGTCCTCAAATTTTCCTGAAGGTGGTCCTCCAGTATTGGTGATTAGAATATCTATTTTGTTATGATGATTGAAAATGGTTTTTAAAACTGCTGCTCTTTCATTTTCATTTGCCAAATCCCCAGAAACAGCAATCATACTTGTATTGCATGCTTGCTCAATCTCCTTCTTTGTTTGTTTTAGCTTAGCCTTATTTCTTCCATTGATGATGACAGTTGCTCCTTCTTTAGCCAATTCCATAGCAACAGCTTTTCCCAAGCCATCGCTTGATGCAGCTACAAAAGCAACCTTGTTTTTTAAGCCTAAATCCATGAATTACTTTCTTAGGTAATCATCTGTACCATCTAGCCAATCTTCACGAATTGGCGACCATGTATCAATTTCCTCAACATCACCAATCATTAATGCTTCATGTGGTACATGCTCTGGAATCACAACAGAATCTCCTGGACCCAAATCCATGGTTTGCTCTTTATTGGCTCCAAACCAAAAGCGAATCGTTCCAGAAATAACTTGTGTAACTTGTTCATTATGATGCTCATGGAGAGGTACTAAAAAACCGTCTTTAAATTTCATTCTAGCAACCATAACTTTGTCACCATAAATCATTTTGCGTTGCATTTTGTCGGTAACTTGTTCTACAGGAACATCGTCCCAATTTATTTTTTTTACCATGATTTAATTTTTATCAATTAATTCGAATCCTTGATTAATTCCTTTTTCTATTGCAGGCACACCACGTTCCATCCAAACAGGTTTTGGAGCACCTTTTAAATAATAATCAAAAAATTGTTGCATTCTAATATTAAAGTCCTTTCTGTTTTGAATTTTTAAAGGCCAATGCGGTTCGCCATTATAGTTTAAAAACCAAGCTGGCTTTCCTAAACGACGTAAGCTCACAAAAAACTCAATCCCTTGATACCATGGCACATGACCATCGGCATCATTATGCATAATTAATAAAGGTGTGTTAATTTTATCAATATTGAAGATAGGTGAATTTTCAACATAACGTTGTGGATATTCCCAAGGTGTTCCTCCTATCCTGCTTTGCGTATGTTCGTATTGAAACTGCCTGCTTAATCCTGTCCACCATCTAATGCCTCCATAAGCACTAATCATGTTAGGCACTGGAGCTCCAGATTCAGCAGCTTTAAAAATATCTGTTTTGGTTACCAAATACGCAATTTGATAGCCTCCCCAACTATGTCCTTGAGTTCCAATATTATCCTTATCAATGAACCCTTTTTCAATGAGTGAAGTTACACCAGGAATTACACAATTATAGGCACTTTCACCTGGATAACCAACACGATAATAGACATCTGGGTTAAAAATAACATAACCTCTACTTGCATAAAAACTATAATTGATTGTAGAACGACCTGGAGAAGGAGCTCTATGTGAGTGTAAGCCATTGGAGCTTTTTTCATAGAAATTCACAATCATTGGATACTTTTTGTTAGGATCAAAATTTTCAGGCTTAATTAGCATTCCTGTTAAAGGCATACCATCAAGGGAAATCCAATGCACCAATTCGGCTGTTCCCCAATTGTAATTTTTTTGCTGTGGATTGGCATCACTAATAACCACTTGTTTTTTAAAGCTTAAATCAGAAATTCTAATATTTGGAAAGTCGGTAAATGACTGTCTAGTAAAAATTACTGCATCACTCATTTTAGCTTTTCTTGGAGTTGAATATCTGTAAGGACCATCAACCAATTGTTTTCCTGATTTGTTTTTGTAGTTATACTCAAAGTATCCTGAGTTCTTAGTTATTTCATTAAATGTGGTCAATAAGAGTTTTTTTGAAGTATCAATAAATCGTTGCTCAGGATCTAATCTCACGCCTCTGTAAGTAACTTTATTTTCGCGACCTTTGGTTAATCTAGTGCTTGTACCATTATCTGGATTGAATTCCCAAATATCATATCGGTCATAAATCATGATAGTTTTATCATTTTTTGTCCAACCTGCAGAACCATAAGATCTAGGGTAATTTGGAGCATCGTTTAGCTCATTATAAAACCCTTTGTTTTTCGTTAATTCGGTATATTTAGCTGTACTAATATTATAAGTATACCAAGTACTATCAACTTGATTATAACCAAATGCATATTTACCTTTTGGACTAAATCTTGAATTACTAGCAGCTCTTTTTATTGCCATTTTAGTCGAGCCGTCATTTACATTTACAATCGATAAATCATTTGTTGAAAACTGACCTGTCCATTGGCTTTCCAATGCATAAGGCAAATTAGTACTTACCAGTGCATGGGTTGCGTTACCTTCATCTGCCAATCTAGCATTAGGAAATTCCTTTGTAGCAATTTGAACTATTTTTTTATCGCTTAAATGATAAACTGTTTGATATGATTTCTTTTTATCATTTTTCACTTGTAACTCTTGAACTGTGTATAAACGTGGTTCATCATAAGTCCAAACTTCTACATTTACAATTTCATCTTTTAACAATGTTGTATCCTGAACTATTGGAGGAAGTGCCAAACCAAAGTATAATTTTGACTCATCTTTTGAAAAACTTACGTTTCCATCAGAAGAGACTCTATAACCTTTAGGTGCTTTTGAATTATCAATTACTAATTCTGTTGTGGCTTTGGATTCGTTCCAGGTATATAATTGATTTGGTCTTACAAAAGCTTTCGTGGTATCTACATCCACTAAAAAACCTAAGTTTTTTCCAGAGTCACTAAAATTAAGCTTAAAGTATTTTGTTTTTTCATGCGAACTGAATACTTGTTTTGTCGAGTTGTTTTCTAAATCAACAACATAGACTCCAGCTTCAGTTTTATCTTTCACACCAGTTGTAATGTAGGCTAGTTTCTTGCCTTCCTTTGCAAATACATAACTTGTGACAAAGAAAATGGTATCTTCTTTAGCTGTTTTTAGATTCCTGATTACTAAAGGATAACCATTTTTTGCGCTAGCCTTTTTTACTTTCGGTTTTTTCTTTTTTGTTTTTGTAGTATCGTTTTCAGTTGAATCTTTTACAGCTTTTGTCTTTTTAGGTACATTCTTTTTAGCATCATCATAAGTATAAGCCATAAATCCGGACCATTTTTGTGGAAGTTTGTGCGACTTTACATTGGCTATTTTTTGAAGTGATTTACCCTTTAGATTATAAATACCTACAGTATCCTTGGGCATTTTATCTTTCTTCACTTTTCGACGTTTCATTTCAGTGATGCTGTCTTTCCAAGCTTTAATTGTAAAGATGGCAAAATTTGAATCGTAAGTAAATTTGCCACTTTGGGAACGTTCATAATCAAATACTAAATTAGCGTTAGCATCTTTAATTTTAAGATGGTTGTCTTTTTCTCCTTTCTCTAGTGAATACATAACAAAATCTCCATTGGATGAAATGCTTTGTCCTTTTATGGTGTTCCATATTTCAAAATCAGGATGGTCTAAAACTTTTTTTTGAGCGAATGAATTTACTCCAACAAATAATAGAATAATATAAAGTGTTTGTTTCATAAGTTTGGTTTTGCTGTTAAAAAATATGGAGCTACTAATTGCTATTAGTAGCTCCAATGATATTACTATTAATCATTTTTCAATCCTTGACCTTCAACCCATGGGGCTCCAGTATTTTTTAATTCTCTTTCAATTTGAGGTAAAGTGTTGTTAAGCACATCTCGTAACTTAGACTTTACTTTTGCTAATTGACTTTTCACTCTATTTAGCATTGCTTTGTGCTCGTCTGTTGGCCCATAAGTATTACCAGATGTTCTCCATCCCAATGAATTTCCTTCGCTTGCCCTTGGGTTTGAGCGTTCACCTATCTCTCCTTTTGTATCATCTCCATTTAATTCTTTATCAATATCCAATAATGCTATGCGTGCATCGTTAATTTTCTTGAATAAATTGTCGTTAGGTTTTTCGGCTTTATTTAAAGCTCTTTCCATGGCAGCCACTCTTTGGATGTTTCTTGACAATGCCACATTTGTTGCAGTAAGATCTTGTTGGAACGCAAAGGTTTCTTTTCTAAAGGTATCTATTTCAGTGATAGATTTTCTTTTTAAGACACCATCATACATTGGTATAACCTTAAATGGTTTTGGACCTTCAAGTACTGTATTTATTCCATCGATACGTTTTACAACTGTTACGGTATAATCTCCTGGGGAAGCCATTACTCCACCTCTACCAAATCTACCTCTTGGAGAAGCTTGTAGCCTCTCACCTGCTTTGTTAGGATAAGTTAACTGCCAATTCACTCGGTTGAATCCTTTTTTATTAGTTCCTTTAACCGTATTAACAACGTTTCCATTTGCATCTTTTATAACCAAAAGGACTTCAGGTCCTTGTTGCCTGTTTTCGGCTTCTATAGCATCCCAACCTGGGAAGTCGGTGTTGGTTTTTTCTCGCTGTTTGCGCTCATCTTTTAATGACTTTAGTTTATTGGACATGTAATATGTAAAAATGGCTCCAAAAGGAGGATTTTCAGCAGAGTACTCGTTATCTCCTTGACTACCCACTCTGTTATTTGGGCTATACCAAAGGGCATTTTTTATTGGGAACAATGTGGTTTCTTTAGTGAGTATGGAATCATCAAAATTTCTAATAGGTGTGATATCATCCAAAATAAAAATCCCTCTACCAAAAGACGCTGCTACTAAGTCATTTTCTTTTCTTTGAATAGTAATATCTCTAATAGAAATAGTTGGGATACCACTTTTAAGTTGCATCCAGTTTTTGCCGCCATTTCTTGTAAAATACACTCCAAACTCTGTTGCAGCAAATAGTAAATCTTTTTTAACATGATCCTGTACCAATCGCCATGTTAACAACGTTTTTGGTAAATCACCATTGATAAGTGTCCAAGATTTACCTTTATCTGTACTTTTTATTAAATAAGGTTTATAATCGCCATATTTATGGTTATCTAGGGCAGCATATACCACATTTGCGTCAAATAAATCTGCACGAACATCATTTACAAAAGCGGTATTTGGCACCCCTTTGGCGTTTCCTAGTGAAAATTTTCGCCATGTAGTTCCACCGTTTTCGGTTACTTGAATTAATCCATCATCTGTTCCTGCATAAATCAATCCCTCTTGTTTTGGAGATTCTGCCAACGATGTTATAGTGTTATAATTGGACATAGCTCCAATGTCCCAGGCGTTATCCCAACTTTGTTGCTTACCATCATAAAATGGCAGTGCCATTCTCTCTTGGTTTAAAGTAAGGTCTGATGAAATTGGTGCCCAAGCATCGCCTCTATTCTCAGATTTCCATACACGCTGTGAAGCAAAATATAGTCTAGTAGGATTGTGTGGGCTAACCAAAATTGGTGCATCCCAATTGTAGCGCTCAAAAGGATCTCCTTCTCTAGCTTGTGGCTGAATAAATACCGTTTCCCTAGTTGTTTGATCAATCCTCCACAATGCGCCTTGTTGAAACTCGCCATAAGTAATGTCTGGATTTCCAGGTTCGGTTGCTGATTGATGCCCATCTGCTCCTAGTGTTTTCCACCAGTCTCTGTTTTTTATACCATCGGCAAAAACGGTTCTTGAAGCTCCACCTTGAGAACCATTATCTTGAGTACCTCCATATACTTTATAAAAAGGTTCACTATCATCAACCGCAACTTTAAAAAATTGTGTAATAGGCAGGTTA
>Ga0316205_10001396_pt1 | contig 30761 bp, 30 predicted proteins | sample 3monthpyrite_MG_FD_204941 | JGI IMG/M metagenome (GOLD analysis project Ga0316205, IMG submission 204941) | Microbial mat bacterial communities from mineral coupon in-situ incubated in ocean water Damariscotta River, Maine, United States -... | ecosystem: Environmental > Aquatic > Marine >...
GGGTGTCGAAGGCATCACCGGGGGCCACGAAAGGCGCGGCGACGGCGAAAAACTTGGAATCGCCCGCCCCCATAAGCCCGACGGCATTGGCGATGATACCGATCACCAAAACGATGGCAAACTGCGCCAACCGCCAGCCATAGGCCTCAAGCGGCAGGACAAACAGGCCCAAAACCATGAACACCACCAACAGGGAAAGGTTCGCCATGTTGGTGATCTTCATTGTCGAGAGGTCGCTATAGATCACCCAAAGACAGATCGGTGCCACGAAGGGTAAAAACAACAATGCCTCGGCATATGTCAGGGCAAGCGACATCGCAGGGCTCTATCAGCTGCTTTCTTCCAGAGCCCTCAGCGAGCGGACAGCCTCTTCAAAGTGCTGCGGATGTGTGTCGATTGCATCCCGCAAAAGGCCCTTGCCGATGGTGGTATCGCCTTGTTTTACAGCTGAAAGACCCATCGTATACAGCAGTTGTGCGCGTTCCGACTGGGTCGAGGGGATCACCGGCAGGCTGTATTTCTTTTGTGCCCCGCGGGCCAGGATCAGGTTGTTTTTCGCGGTAAACAGCGATTGATCGTTCTGGATCGCCTCGGCGAACAGCCGTTCAGCGGCCGCAAAATCTCCACGGCTCAGCTTGGAATATCCCCAGTTGTTCATCACGCTGGCAGGACGGGTGGTCAGACCCACGGCAGTTTCATAGAAACTGTCGGCCTTCTTCCATTCCTTGTTGCTGTCGGCAATCATCGCCTCAAGCCGGTAGCGTTTGAATGTTTCATGAGTGGGGGGCACGGAATCCAGTGTTTGACCGGCGCGTTCCCAATCATTGTTGCGGATCAGGGCATCGGCCAGATCGACCTTGTCATCGACCTTGCTGTCCTTGTGATCCACCACTTTTTGCCATGCGGCGACACCTTCGCCGTGGCGCTGTGCGCGGATCAGGGATTTGGCCAGTCCGCGTTGCAGATCAATGCGATCCGGTTGCCCGGCTGTGGCGCGTTTGAAATAGGTCACGGCTTCGTCGGCATCCGCCACGGTCAGCATCACATCGTTGAGATTGGTCTCGTCAACGACATTCAGATCCTGAAGGGCGCGATCAACCTCTTCCTGATCCGTGGAGCTTTCACACCCAGCCAAAGCCAATGCGCCCGCGGCGCAGATCGATATAAGAATAGGATGGCGCATTTGCCTGCGTCCTTTTACTGCCTCTGCCTCAAGTCAGGGTATCTTGCGGATCAGGAAGTCACTGCTGCCCCGCCGTACCACTTTATAATCTTGCTCTTCTTCTGCATCATAAACAGGATTTTCTATTTTTGCGAGTGCTAACCGCAAATTGTCGCGAATTGAGTCACTTTCGCCATTGTCGATGGCATAGGCGCGCCGAAAGACCTGTGCTGCTTCGGCGACCTTGCCCTGTTCCATCAATGCAACACCCAGATTATTCCAGGATTCAGCCGAGGTTTCATCGGCTTCAATGGCGTCGCGCAATAGGTCTTCGGCCTGCCCAACCCGGCCCAGGGCCAGATAGGCGCTGCCGATACCACTAAGCACCTCTCCCGTCATGCCCTGCTCAAGGGCGGCGCGTGAGTAGGATTTGATGGCCAGCTCGTGTTCGCCGGCATCCATCAACCGGTGAGCGACCAGCATCGCGTCCACTTCCTGACCATCCGGCGCAACGCCGGGGGCAAAAGGACTGTCGTTAGACGTGGCATCGCCGCAGCCCGTCAGGACTGCGGCAACGCTAAGCATGATGAGCCCCGCCCGTATCATCGTACCTCGTTTGTCGTTTAGCCGCCCGCGCCGGCTCCGACGCCCATGGTGAAGAGTTTCATGATGCCCAGAACCGACGGACCGACCAGAATGATCAGCAATGGGGGAACTGTAAGCATCATCGTGGCCAATGTCATCTTTGTCGGCAGCTTGTTGGCCTTTTCTTCGGCGCGCATGACTCGTTTGTCACGCATCTCGCCCGCATAGACGCGCAGGGCGTCTGCAATCGAGGTCCCGAAGGTCTGGCTCTGGATCAAAACCGTGGTGAAGCTGGCGATATCCTGCACGCCACACCGTTTGGCCAATTCACCCAAAACGCCGGGTTTGTCGCGACCCGCTTTGATCTGATGCGCCACAATCTCGTACTCTTCGGCAAGGGCCGGGTACGAGGTATAAAGCTCCTTGGACACGCGGATGATGGATTGATCCATCGATTGGCCTGCTTCGACACAGACCAGCATCATGTCAAGGCTGTCGGGAAAGCCTTCTTCGATCTCCTGCTGGCGCTGCTGGCGGCGCTTGGTCACCCAGTATTTGGGCATCACATAGCCCGCAAAGCCGGGTCCAAGAATGTACATCAGGGCCTGCGTGGTGGTGGAATCGTCGCCGGCCTTGACCAGCAGATAATAGATCACGCCCAGGATCAGCATGACAATTGCCAGCGCCATCTGTGCAAAGTGGAAATAGCGCACAGCATCGCGATGCCGATAACCGGCCTGCATCAGTGTCAGGCGAATTTCGCTCAGCTGAGCTTCGTCTTGTGGCTCAAGGAAGTTGGCATATTTGTCCAGCTTCTTGTTCTTGGACCCTGCGCGCAGCTTGGCCTTGTCGTCGCCTGAACTGTGATTACGGTTGGCCTCTTTCAGCCGTTCCAACGGGTCTTGCTTGTCTTTGAACATTGCGATCACGACAAGGACAACCAGGATTATGCCGGCTGTACCTACTGCGATGATCGGGCCAAAGGGGCCAAGGGCGTCTGTGATAAATTGCATGATCTTTCCCTTCTCAGACCCGGATATTCACAAGGGCGCGCATGACGATCAGATTCAAGATCAGGAATGCCCCCACGACCAAACAGGCCGGAATGAACCAGGGATGCTCCATCGCCTCGTCATAATAGTTCGGATCAAGCAGGTTGATCACAATCAGCGCAATAATCGGGAACGCCGACAGGAACTTGCCTGACCATTTCGCTTCAGCCGTGATCGCCTTAACCCGGCGGAACAGCCGGAAGCGCGCCCGGATCACCTTGGCCAAACCATCCAGAATTTCCGCAAGGTTACCCCCGGATTGCTGCTGGATCGTCACGGCCACGGCAAGAAAGCGCAGATCCTGCATATCCAGACGGTGGGCCATCTCTTTGAGGGCCTCGCCCATTTCACGGCCGTAAGCGGCCTCATCCGCGATCATCCCGAACTCGGTCGCCAGCGGATCGGCCACTTCGTTGGACACGATCGCCACTGCTGACGAAAACGGGTGACCCACGCGTAGCGAGCGCACCATCAATTCGATGGCATCGGGCAATTGTTCTTCCAACAGCGCCATGCGCTTGCCAGCCTTCATGCTGACCCAGGTGAACACGCCACCAATCCCCATTGCACCAGATAGTACAATGCGCACCGGCAGGGCCGTAGCAGTGCCGACCGACAGGCCGATAAAGGCAACAACACTGACCCCGGCCATGATCATCATCAACTGGGTGGGCGTAAAGGCAATCGCGGCCTTCTGCGCCTTTTCCGAGAGGATCGAATACAGCGGAATCTTCTTTGATTTCATGTGCTGCTGCATTTCCTTGCGCAGCTGCTCCATGACCTGTTCGCGGTTGGAGTTCTTGTCCAGCATCTCGAGGCGGCGATTGACGCGGCTGTTCAGGCTGATCGAGCGGCCAAACACCGTCAGGTAAAGCCCTTCGACGAGGACGAGAACGCCCACGAAGATCAGGATATAGATAATTGGTTCTGCGCTGATGGTCATAACTCTTACTCCGCAGCAATCGGTTCAAAGATCTGCGGGGGCAAATCGTAACCCCACAGGCGGAACCGTTCGGAAAAGTTCGACCGGACACCGGTACCGGTGAAATGTCCGATAATCTTGTTGTCAGGGCTCAGGCCCACGCGCTGAAAGCGGAAGATTTCCTGCATGGAAATCACTTCACCTTCCATGCCCGTCACCTCGGTGATCGAGGTCATACGGCGCGACCCATCCTGCAAACGCGAGGCCTGCACCATCAGATGTACAGCCGAGGCGATCTGCGAGCGAACGGCCTTGAGCGGCATTTCGATCCCGGCCATCGCCACCATGTTTTCCAGACGCGAAATCGCATCGCGCGGGTTGTTGGCGTGGATTGTGGTCATCGATCCATCGTGGCCAGTGTTCATGGCCTGCAACATGTCGATCACTTCCTCGCCACGCGTCTCCCCCACGATGATCCGGTCAGGGCGCATCCGAAGGGCGTTTTTCAGACAATCGCGCGGGCTAACTTCGCCTTTGCCTTCCACGTTGGGCGGGCGGCTTTCCATCCGACCCACATGGGTTTGTTGCAGTTGAAGTTCCGCCGTATCCTCGATCGTCAGGATGCGTTCATCGTTGTCGATGAAGGACGAAAGCGCGTTCAACGTGGTTGTTTTACCGGAACCGGTACCACCAGACACGATCACGTTCAGGCGTGTGGCCACGGCGGCCTGCAGGTAAGCGGCCATTTCTTCGGAAAAGGCGCCAAAGGCAACCAGGTCATCAATCCCCAGCTTGTCCTTTTTGAACTTACGAATGGAAACCAGACTGCCATCCACCGCAACCGGGGGCACCATCGCGTTGAAACGCGAGCCATCGGCCAAACGGGCGTCAACGTAAGGGTTGGATTCATCCACCCGACGACCCACAGCCGAGACGATTTTGTCGATGATGCGCAACAGGTGGCGCTCATCCTTGAAGGTCACGTCCGACAGACTCAGTTTACCGGCGCGTTCCACGAAAATCTGATGCGGGCCATTCACGAGAATATCGTTCACCGTTTCGTCTTGAAGCAGTGTTTCAAGCGGCCCAAGCCCTTTGACCTCGTCATAGAGTTCTTGGGTCAGTGTCGTGCGATCTTCGCGGTTCAGCACGATGCTGCGCTCTTGCAACACTTCTTCGGCAATCGAGCCGATTTCAGCGCGCAAATCAGCCTCGGTCGCGTCCTCAAGCGCGGCCAGATTCAGGTTGTCCAACAGCGAACGATGCAGATCAATCTTGATTTCGCTCAGGCGTTCCTTGCGTTTGCGTTCCTTATCCTGCGGTGCGCTTTCTGCGGCCACCTTCGGTGCGGGCTTGCGCAGCGAAACGGGGGCCACAGCCTCGTCAACCGGCGCTGTTTTGGGGGCTTCGGACTTGCCCGGCGAGCCGGCCTTGTTGGCCGGATTGCCGTCGGATTTTTTGTACCGTGAAAACATCGGTTACCCTTTCATTAGGCCGCTGCGGCGTCGTCTTTGCCCAGATCGTGCAAGGAGCGAGCCAATTTCATGATTTCTTTGCGCAGGGGGTTTTTCGCCGCAGCTTCAAGCAGAGGCTGGCCATGATCGTTGCACTGCGGCACCGGGCGGCCGCCATCGGGCAATTGCACCTCGATGCTGATCTCCAGGCTTTCAGACATGCGTTTGACCCGGCTCTTGCCGTTCAGATCGGTGAATTTCGGTGCCTTGTTCAGACAGAACCTGATCTTCTCGAAAGGCAGGCTTTCAGCCTTCAGGGCCCTTTTGAGGCGCAAGGCATTCTGCGCCGAACGCATATCCAGTTCTAGCGTTGCGAAATAAACCTGCGCTTCGGTCAGAACCGTTTCGGACCACTGCACCAGCGTTTTGGGCATATCGACGACGATATAGTCAAAGTGACGGCGCGCCAGTTCCAGCACCCGGGTGACATCCTCGGGTGTGATAAAGTCGAGCGGCAACATGTCGTGTGGCGCGGTCAGAACCCACATCTTGTCCTGATAGGTCAACAGCGCCTGCTTGAAGATGTCGTCATCCATCGCATCGGTGTCGGACCACATTTCATAGACCACGTCGCGACGCGGCAGATCAAGATAGGTCGAGACCGATCCGCATTGCAGATCGAAATCCAGCAGGCAGACTCGCGGGTTGTCGGTTTTTTCCACATTGGCCAGTTCCCAGGCCAGGTTGGTGGCCAGGGTTGTGGCCCCGGTGCCGCCAGCCAGACCATGAACGCACAGCAGAACGCCATCACCGGGTGTGCCGCCTGCGGGCAGTTGGGGCGTTGCCGCGGCGACGGCGGCCGGTTCGGGGGCTTGCTGCTTTTGCAGCCGGTCAATCGCGGCCTTCAATTCATTCTCGGGCAGGGGATAGGGGACAAACTCGTCCGCACCCTGGCGCAGCAACTGGTGCAGCACGGCGGGGCTGACATCCTCGGCGATCAGGATCACCTTGACGTCTTTCGACTTGGCCAGTGTGATGATGTCGCCCAGCAGGACGATCTCGTCCTCATCGGCATTGTCGATTGCGATGGCGACGAACTCGAGATCGTCGGCATCGGGTTGATTGAAAAAGGCCATCGATTCAGAGAAGCCAAGGTCGCCCCAGCTTTCGCCAAGGATGGCTTCCATATCCTCGATCAACAGATCGAAATTCTGCACGTCACGGCTGATGGTACAGGCCGTAAGCGGGCTGGCTTCGGGATGTTTCATTGCACTACTCGACATCGTTACTCGATTCCATTCTTTGTCGCCTTTGCAGGGGCATGCCCCAAATGGCTGTTTATTAAGCGCATTTCCCTGCTTGGATTGCCTGGATTTCCAGAAAAACGCATTGGCTCACGGTCAGACATTGCCTGCTAATATGGGCAACATTTGGGCCAAAAGATCGTAATTGTGCGTTATTGGAGAACGTTTCAGGGGATGTTTGGGGGCGCAAAGCCTGTCCCAAAACAAAAGAAACCCGCCCTAACAGGGGCGGGTTTTCAGTTGGCCCGGCAAATGCCGGACAGGGAGATTCCTGTGCTAGTTACTCACCTTCACCTGAGCTCATCTCACCACCGCGGGCCCAGTCAGATTTAGGCTTGGCACTTGCAATTGTTTCCCGGAAGACAACCTCGGCGTATTTGCCGTTCATGATCGCCGGATGATTTTGTACGAACCCCGACACTTCGGTCACGGTGCGCCGATTGCGGCGTTCGCGGCCTTGGGTCACGATCAAGGGCTGTGTTTCACCAAACGAGACCACAGCCTCAAGCCGATTACGGTTGATCCCTTGGCTCACCAGATAGTTCACCGCTGTGCGGGCGCGTCGCAGGCCCAGGCGTTTGTTATACGCGTTTGACCCAACCGCATCGGTGTGCCCGTAGACCTTAAAGCGGACTTCGGGGAACTGTTTGATCCAGCGGGCCTGCTCGCGCAATGTGTCCTGCGCGCCTGCATCCAGCTGGGTCGAGTTGAAGGCGAAGTTGACCGTGGTCAACACCTCCTTGGCAAAGCGGTTGGACAGGTTAAAGACATAGCTTTGCTGCCCGGTTTGAACCAGATGGTTTTGCATGTTGGCGTTGCCGAACGTGCCGTTATCCACCAATCCACCGCTTTCGTTATACGACCGGAGAACTTCGCCCGGTGTTCCAGTACAGGCGGTCAGTGCGACAAGACCTGCAGTTGCGAGAAGATGTTTCATGTGCCCCTGCCTTTCCCTTATTCCATCACGTAGCCATAAGAACCGCTGAAATCCTGTTTGGCAACTTCACCAGCTGCCCCCTGGATTTGACCAGCGTTCTTGGCCACCCGTCCGTTGAGGAAGAGATCTGCCTCGGACGGTAGTTTGACCCGATCCGTCGGCAGGGCCAGAGCCTCGCCTTTGGTGGGTGTTACAAGATGCGCCGACACGATGATCACCAGCTCGGTTTGCGAGCGTTGATAATCGGCACTGCGGAACAATGCGCCAAGGATTGGCACATCGCCCAGCCAGGGCACCTGGCCGTTGCTGTCGCGGAAATCATCCTGCAGCAGGCCTGCGATGGCAAAGCTTTCGCCGTCACGAAGAACAACAGTGGTTTTTGCATCACGGCGCCGGAAGCCAGCGATCGACAACTCACCCTGAACGAATGAATTGGTCGAGTCGATCGAAGACACGCCAGCCACCATTTCAAGGTTGATCAGCTCGTCATCCATCACGCGGGGCACAAAGCTCAACTCGACACCAAACGGTTTGAACTCAACGGTGATGGTATCGTTATCCTGTGCCACCGGCACCGGATACTCGCCACCCGCCAGGAAGCTGGCTTCTTGGCCGGACAATGCAGTCAGGTTTGGTTCAGCCAGCGTGCGTACAACGCCTTTGCTTTCAAGTGCTTGCAGCAAGATACCGATCTGGGCTGAGCCTGCGTTAAAGCCAAAGAATGTGGCCCCGGTTGCTGCTTCGCCAGCGATTGTGCCCGGAATGATCGCGCCACCAGCACCATTTGAAGATAAGTTCTGAGTGGCGACACCGGCCCCAATCCCTGCGGCTGACAGACCGTCCACCGACAAGGATGCCGAGAGGCTTTTCGAGACGCTGCGCTGCATTTCGGCAAACCGCACTTTCAGCATCACCTGTTGTTTGCCAGTGACCGACATCAGGTTCGACACCCGCTCGGGTGCGTAACGCTGAGCCAGATCAAGCGCGCGGTCCATCTTTGGAACGCTGGAGACGCTGCCCGACAGCACGATGCCGTCATTGGCCGAGCGCACTTCGATGCGCTCACCCGGCAGGATCTGCCGCAGCCGCTCTTTAAACTCGCTAATGTCTGGGCTGACCGCGACATTCACATTTGTGATCAAACGCCCTGTGGCGTCCAGAAGGGTCAGTGTGGTGATCCCCGGGGTTTTGCCCAGGATATAGATTGTACGATCCGAAAGGGTCGAGAAGTCAGCAATTTGCGGGTTCGCAATGCTCAGCTCGGCAAACGGAGTGTCACTCTCAACAACAATGGCACGGTTCATGGGAACACTCAGTTCCCGCTCCGTGCCCTTGCGCACAACTTGAATGGATTCAGCCAGAGCTTCGCTAACGAAGGGTCCGGATGAGATGATCAGCCCGAGAAGGGCTGTTCGAATAATACCTACGATTTTCATGTGACCTGCCTTTCCGATCACGCCTCAATTTTTGGGTCTTTTCGCCCGATGATTGAGTGCAATGTGCGCCAAAACGAAAATCTTTTCAAGAATCAATGGTTTTTGACGCGAAATGAATGTTTTTTTTGAGCAAATGTTGCCAAAAAAATACGGGGCACCCGGTTGGGCGCCCCGCTGGGGGTATCAATTTGGCACCTTTTAGTTGGTGCAGGGGATCTGACTTTCGACAACTTCGCCACCGCGATTTGTGCGAATTGTACAGACCTCGGCCTTGTACTTTTCCTCGGCTTCTACAGCCTCGGCGAGGCCCAGAAGGCGACGTTGATCCACCTCGATCACCTCGGCAATCGTGTCATCTACGGCACCAACCAATGACAGGCTCAGACGACCGGTTGCCTGAGCCTGGGCCAATGCGGCGACTTGCTGAGGCAGGGCAGCTACGGTCACGGTGCGGGCCAGAGTGGTGCCCGATGTGTTCTGGTTCGACTTTTGGTCGACCGCAATCAGGCGCACTGTCGCTTCGATCAGCTTGGTCACCTCGCCAGTCGAGTTGTTTTCGGTGCGCACGTTCTCGCCACCGACACGACCGGTCCAGTAGATATCGACATGATCGCCCGGACGCAGGAAGCCCGACACACCCGAGGATACATCAACCTTGATCGCAAAAGCCCGCATTCCGCGTTCCAGTTGCGAGGTGATGCCCGCCTCTTCACCGGGCCCAGTCACCTTCACGGCCAGGATCGGTTCGCCACGCTCCATTGTGCGCAGGACGCTGCGCGGTTCATCTTCGCCTTCTGGGAACATCTCTTCTTCGGTGCTGAACGTGCCTTCGGGAAGGTAGCGTGAGGGGAAGCTTGCCAGGAAGACGTCGCCCATCATCAATGGCTCACCGTATTTTAGTTCCCGTGTCGCAATGTAGATATCAGTCAGCTCAATGGCAGGCGCGCGCTGCGCACGCTCCTTGGCCAACTCGTTCTGATAGGAAGTGATGTAGTTCTTGGCCATATAAACGGCAAAGCCGGCCAGGCCGAGACCCAAAACAAGCACAAGTCCGAATACCAAACGCATGGCTTTTCCTTTCAAAGTCACATCATCTTGATGCACATGGCGCGCATCCTTGGTGTCTTTGTCGCTGAGAAATGTGGCAGAATGTCGATGCCTGCGTGGTTGTTTCGCGACATTCAACAGTAGGTGTCAGAAGAGAGTATTAACGCGTTACAAGACCAGCCCGTTGTAATGCCATTTGCGGCATGTTTTGAAACACTCACGGAGTGTGCGTTTTGTCTTATGCGATCTCTCAGTTTTTTTGGGGGACAGAGGCGTTGGCCCGCGTTGCAATCCACAGTGGGATTCATCGCCAGATCAGACCCCTAAAAAGCAAATGGCCGCACCCGAATGGAGTGCGGCCAATTGTGTGCGCTGATGCGCGGCGATATTATTCGCTCGGTGCGCCTTGGCCCGAACCTTCGCCAACCCAACCGTCGTTGTTCACGGCTGTGCCGATTTCAGTGGCCAGACCGGTGATGCCGGTTTGAACGCTGGAAATACCAGCAACGCCCAGGCCAACGATGGCCGCGGTCAGAACGACCCAGTCAACTGTTACGGCGCCGTCTTCGTCGTTCAGGAAAGTGTTGATGAACTTGCTCATAGTGTGTCCCTCCAAAGGATCAGATACTCAGGTTAACAACCGCTTCAACACGTGGCGGGCTATCTCGTTGGCCCTGTGCCGTTGCGGTATGGGGAGATATAGCCAGCGAAATCAGGCAGGAATTTGTCGGGTTTCGCGCCATTTTTAGGGTGGGCAGATTTATTGGGGGATATATGATTAACATGTTGTTTATTAACGAAATAAAAATCACAAAAAACGGATATTACCTATTTTGAAGGGGTTTTTTAGTTAAAACCTATCGAAATCTCGTTGCCGAATTCGCGACAATGCTGGCTCTGGTGGGTTATTTTTGCGATACTGGGAAAAAAAGAACGCTGAGGCAGAGCAAACATTATGCGATTTGACTGGATATTCGCCGTCGGGCTCGTTTTGAGTTCCGTTTCGCCGGGATTCGCGGGCGATCCACCCCCTTGGCCCGAATTTACCTTTAAAATGGGTAAACCCCCAAAAGCAGGCACCACGGGCAAGATCACCGTGCAGATCGAGCCGCAGGCGGTACAGCCCAAGGCTAGCACAGCGGCTGCATCCGGTGCCACCGTGGCCAAGACCCCCACGGTTGGCACCTATAACTGGTACTGGACCCATGTCCCTGATGAGATCGACGTCGGAGGCGCTGAGCGCTCGGTCAAGGCGCTGGCGGGCTTAAGCAAGGGGCCTGCAGGGTCCGGGGTGCCCGGCCCGCGATTGCAGGACATGCAAGGCATCGCGCAGGCTCAGGGCGCGTCGATCCTGAAAGAGACAATTGGCACCCAGGTGTCGCCCGCGTTGGTGCTGGCGGTAATTGCGGTGGAGTCCAGTGGTAAGAAAACGGCCGAAAGCAACAAGGGTGCGCAGGGCCTGATGCAGCTGATGCCCGATACCGCCAAACGTTTTGGTGTGACCGACAGCCTTGCCCCGGACCAGAACATCAAAGGTGGCGTGGCGTATCTGGAATGGCTGATGACGGAATTTGACGGGGATCCGGTGCTTGCCCTCGCCGGTTATAATGCCGGTGAGAACGCGGTGAAGAAACATGGCGGCGTACCACCTTTTGCCGAAACCCGCGACTACATCCCTAAAGTGCTGGCCGCGTTTGAGGTGGCAAGAGGGCTTTGTAAAACCCGGCCCCAGTTGATCACGGATGCCTGCGCGCTGAACCTGGCGACAAACTGATACACAAGAAAGCCCCGGTGGTGATCCGGGACTTTCTTACTGACCAGCCCAATCCGTCAGACGATCGTAGCCTCGGTCGCCGCAATCATGTCTTCGCGGCTGACGCCCGGGGCGCATTCCTGAATGTGCAGGCCTTTATGCGTCACATCCAGAACACCCAGATTGGTGATAATCCGGTCCACAACACCCGCCCCGGTCAGAGGCAGGGTGCAGGATTTCAGAACTTTGCTGTCGCCATGCTTGTTGGTGTGGTCCATCACCACCACAACCCGGCCCACACCGGCCACCAGATCCATCGCCCCGCCCATGCCCTTGACCAGCTTGCCGGGGATCATCCAGTTGGCGAGGTCACCGTTTTCGGCCACTTCCATCGCTCCAAGGATCGCCATGGCAATCTTGCCGCCGCGGATCATGCCAAAACTGGTGGCGGAATCGAAATAGGCGGTTTCAGGCAGTTCGGTGATGGTTTGCTTGCCTGCATTGATAAGGTCCGCATCTTCATCGCCCGCGACAGGGAAGGGCCCCATGCCCAGCATTCCGTTCTCCGATTGCAGCGTGACTGACACGCCCTCGGGGATAAAGTTGGGCACCAATGTCGGAATACCGATGCCAAGGTTCACATACGTGCCGTCTTCCAGCTCTTTTGCCGCGCGTGCGGCCATTTGATTGCGATCCCATCCCATGATCAGGCCTCCCTTACGGTGCGTTGTTCGATGCGTTTTTCGTGATCGCCCTGGATCAGGCGATGCACATAGATGCCGGGCAGGTGGATGTGATCCGGGTCCAGGCTGCCTGTCGGCACGATCTCTTCCACTTCCATCACACAGATTTTGCCACACATCGCGGCGGGCGGATTGAAGTTGCGTGCGGTCTTGCGGAAGATCGCATTACCGGTCTCATCCGCTTTCCACGCTTTTACGATCGACAGGTCCGCGAAAATGCCACGCTCCATGATATAGGTCTGTCCGTCGAAATCCTTGTGTTCCTTGCCCTCGGCGACCTGTGTGCCCACACCCGTTTTGGTGTAAAAGCCGGGGATGCCCGCGCCGCCGGCGCGCATCCGCTCGGCCAGGGTGCCTTGCGGGTTGAATTCGATCTCAAGCTCTTCGGCCAGATACTGGCGCATGAACTCGGCGTTTTCGCCCACATAGGACGACATCATCTTACGCACCTGTCTGGTTTGCAGAAGAATGCCGATGCCAAAATCATCCACACCCGCGTTGTTGGAGGCAAATGTCAGGTCCTTAACGCCACTGTCCTGAATGGCCTGAAGCAGCAATTCAGGGATGCCGCACAGGCCAAAACCGCCCGCGGCGATCAACATATCGTCGCGCAAAAGCCCGTCCAGCGCCTCGGCTGCCGAACTGTAGAGTTTGCTCATCTGGAAATCCTCTCTCAAACCGTTGCGGGTGGTTTGGCGGGAGGGTGGCACAGAGTCAACGGGGTGCAGCGCCGCATAAGCGTTAATACGTATGCGGCACGCGTGCGGGTTCTAAAGCACCAGAACCTGCGTACCGACAGGGGTCACCGCAAACAGCTCTTTGATCATCCGATTGTAGAGCCCGATGCACCCGGACGAGGATTGCCGCCCGATTTTACGCGTGTCATGGGATGCCTCGTAATGAACCGCGTTTGATTTCCGCACACAGTGTAAATCCGGGCGAGCACATGCCAATGACAAACGCGTTAGGACGCCTTTTTCTTTGCAGCCGGTTTCTTTTTAGGCGCAGCCTTCTTGCGCGGCTTGCCCTTCTTTGCAGCTTTTTCTGCGATCAGTTCCACTGCCATATCCATGGTGACATTCGCAGGCTCGACCCCTTTGGGCAGGGTGGCATTCACCTTTTCCCACTTCACGTAAGGCCCATAGCGGCCATCCATCACATTGACAGGCCCGCCACCATTGGGATGTTCGCCCAATTCGGCCAGCGGTTTGGCCGGGGCCGAGCGCCCGCGTCCTGGATTGGCACGTTTCTCGGCCAGCAGTTCGACGGCCCGGTTCATACCGATCTCGAACACATCATTGGGGTCTTTGAGGTTGGCATAGACCGGTTTGGCGTCTTCGGGGCCCTTATGCATGATATAGGGACCAAAGCGGCCAAAGTTGCTGACAATCATGCCGCCATCAGGGTGGTCGCCAATTTCACGGGGCAATGACAGCAGGGTCAGCGCCTTGTCCAGTGTCATCTCATCGGCTTGCCAGCCCTTGGGCAACGAGGCACGGGGCGGCTTCTTATTATCTTCTGTGGCTTGGCCACGCTGCACATAGGGCCCAAACCGGCCCGAGCGCAGAGAAATCTCATCGCCCGCATCCTCGCCCAGCACACGATCCGCGTTTTCCTGCGCATCGCCCCCGATGGGACGGGTATAGCGGCATTCAGGATAATTGCCGCAGCCGACAAAGCCACCGGATTTCGATGTTTTCAGGTGCAATTGGCCATTGCCACAAAGCGGGCAGATCCGTGGATCAGACCCGTCTTCGCGCGGCGGATAAAGCGTGGGGGCCAGCGCATCGTCCAGAACATCCAGCACCTCGGTGATGCGCAGTTCGCTGGTTTCAGCAATCGCCGCGGAAAAATCACGCCAGAACCCGGCCAGGACGGATTTGTAATCGGCATCGCCCGCACTGACCTGATCCAGCTCTTCTTCCAGATTGGCGGTGAATTCATAGCCCACATATTTGCGGAAGAAATTCAGCAGGAAGATCGTCACGATCCGCCCCTTGTCCTCGGGGATCAGGCGGCCCTTGTCCTTGGTGACATATTCGCGGTCCTGAATCGTGGTGACGATGGACGCATAGGTCGAGGGGCGCCCAATCCCCAGCTCTTCCATCTTCTTGACCAGCGTCGCCTCGGTATAGCGGGGCGGGGGCTGGGTGAAATGCTGCTCAGGGGTCACCGACGACTTTTTGGCCGCTTCGCCCTGCATGATCTGGGGCAGGCGTTTGTCGTCATCATCGACAACTGTATCGTCGCGCCCTTCTTCGTAGATTTTCATGAAGCCATCAAACAGCATCACCTGACCGGTGGCGCGCAGGCCCACTTGACCATCCTCACTGGCGATATCGACCGTGGTGCGCTCCAGACGGGCGGCCTCCATCTGACAGGCCAGCGTGCGTTTCCAGATCAGATCGTAAAGTTTGCGCTGATCCGCATCCGAAATCTTGAGGCTGGCCGCATCCGCCGCCAGATCGGTGGGGCGGATACATTCATGCGCTTCTTGTGCGTTCTTGGCCTTGTTCTTGTACATGCGCGGAGATTTCGGAACATAGTCGTCGCCATAGCGGTCCTTGATCGCGTCGCGTGCGGCCATCACGGCCTCGGGGGCCATGTCGATCCCGTCCGTCCGCATATAGGTAATGTGCCCGGCTTCATACAGCCGCTGCGCCGTGCTCATCGTCATGCGCGCACCCATGCCGAATTTGCGCGACGCTTCCTGTTGCAGGGTCGAGGTCATGAACGGGGCCGAGGGGTTGCGCGCGGCAGGTTTTGCCTCGACCGAGGTGATTTTTAGATCGCGGGACGACACGGCCTGTACGGCCAATTCGGCCTGCGTGGCGTTTTCGATATCAAACTTGTCCAGCTTTTTGCCGGCCAGCACGGTCAGGCGCGCCTCGTACTCCTGTCCGCGCGGCGTGCTGAGCATGGCCTTGACCGACCAGTATTCGCGGGGATTGAACGCCTCGATCTCCATCTCGCGCTCGACAATCAGGCGCAGGCAGACCGATTGCACCCGGCCCGCCGATTTCGCGCCCGGCAGCTTGCGCCACAGGACCGGGCTGAGGTTGAAGCCGACCAGATAATCCAGCGCGCGGCGGGCCAGGTAAGCCTCGACCAGCGGTGCGTCGACTTCTCGCGGGTTTTCCATCGCTTCGGTCACGGCGGCCTTGGTGATGGCGTTGAACACCACGCGGCTGACGGGCGTGTCCTTATTGATGGCTTTGCGTTTGCGCAGGGTCTCTTCCAGGTGCCAGCTGATCGCCTCGCCCTCGCGATCGGGGTCAGTGGCAAGGATCAGGGCGTTGTCATCTTTCAGGGCGTCGGCGATGGCTTTGACATGTTTGCGGCTGTCATATCCAACCTCCCATTTCATGTCGAAATCAGCGTCCGTGTCGACCGACCCGTCCTTGGCAGGCAGATCGCGCACGTGGCCGTAAGACGCCAGAACGGTGTAATCGGACCCCAAATATTTGTTGATTGTCTTGGCCTTAGCCGGGGATTCGACGACAACGACGGGCATTCAGATTCCTTTCGACTCGGGACGCAACGTATGGCGGCGGAACATGTGGGGTGGCAAGAGGTTTTGTCAATGCGCCTTGCCGCCGCTTGCCATTAGAGAGGCACGCGGCAGGATTGGCGCGTAAATGCGGAAGGGGCAAGATGCGCATTATTCTGATGGGGATCGCCGTGGTCTGGGCCAGTATGGCACAGGCCTGGGAGGAACCAGCCCGCGGCACAGAGACGCGCAGTGCGTTGATGGATGCGTTGCGCCCGCATACCGAGTGGCTGTTGGGCGCCATGAGTTGCGGCGTTCGGGTGATGTGGCCTTTGCCAATGTCTATGTGCAGCGGCCCGGCGGGGGCGAGATTGATATCAACAATACGCGGGGTGCGGCCATGGGTGTTCTGGATGCCGACTATATGGACGGTACCAGTCTGCAGGCGCTCCACCGCAAGTCCGGAAAGACCTGGGTGGCGGTTCATTGGGTCATTGGGGCGACAGATGTATGGTGGGCCCAACCGGCCCTGTGTTTGGGCTACGCGCCTGTGATCGAAGAGGCGTGTTACAACTGAGCAGGTCAGTTGACGGCCTTGAGCTGTGGCGCGAGGCTAAGCAATCCACCTGCATTGCGCCGGATGCGTCCCTCCAGTTCCAGATCGACAAGGGCCGGGGTCACGGCATGCGCCGGACTGGCCAGATCGCGGATCAGCTGATCTTCGGCGACGGGCGAGGGGCCAAGGCGGGCGAGGATCTGGCTGTGCAGATCGGCGGTTTCCGAAAGGCTGCGGGTTTCCACGGCAGGAGCCGGAACCTCTGACAGATCAAGAGCGGGCTGCGATTCTGCGATACGGTCCTCTGCCGGAAGCGCATCAATCACATCCGCGCCGCTGCGCACAAGTATGGCCCCATCCCGGATCAACATGTTGCACCCGGATGCGCGCGCATCAAAGGGATGGCCCGGCACCGCCAGCACCTCGCGCCCCTGATCCAGTGCGTTGCGCGCTGTGATCAGCGAGCCGGATTTGCCTGCCGCCTCAACCACCACAACCGCACGGGCCATGCCCGAGATAATTCGGTTGCGGCGGGGGAAATGGCGCGCCTGCGGGATCGTGCCCATAGGCTGTTCCGATACCCGTGCGCCGGTTTTCAGAATATCTTCGCCCAGCCGGGTATTTTCTGCCGGGTAAATCACGTCCGACCCACCGGCCATCACAGCAATCGTGCCGGTTTCAAGGCTGGCCAGATGCGCGGCAGTATCAATGCCACGTGCAAGGCCTGAAACCACGCTAAAACCGGCCTCGGACAGATCGCGCGCCAGCGCCTTGGCCATGCGGGTGCCCAAGGACGACGCATTGCGCGCGCCAACAAGGGCAATCGCCGGGCGCGACAGGATCGCCGGATCGCCCATTACCCACAGCATGGGGGGCGGGTCGGGAATATCGCGCAAGGCCGTGGGATAGTCAGGATCAGTGATATAGATCAGCCGCGCACCCGCGGCGTGTCCAGCCTTCAACTCGGCCTGGACAACGCCGACTGGGCAGGCCGTGTAGCTGCTGACACCGGCGGCACGGGCCACGTCCGGCAGCGCCTCAAGCGCGTTCTGCGCCGTCTGGTGTTCGGCCAAAAGCCGGTAAAAGGTGGCAACACCTACCCGGCGAGAGCGCAAGAGACGAAGCCACGACACCCGATCATCTTCCGTGGTGGGTGGGAGTGGGGGGTGAGTGGAAGGATGGGTTTCCTCGGACATCATGTCTCCGCCTGCTTGCAAAACCAGTATTGAGGCCAGACGGTTAATGGTGAGTAAACCAAAATGAGGTTGGGTTGTTGAAAAGAACGGGTAATGCGTAAGGTATTGAATTAAGTAGTACTATTATTGCCAAATAGCTTGCATGCTTGTGCCAGATTGCTGGCAGGCCCATGATTCCGGGTATTTTATACAACTACAAAGCAAATAGATTCGCGAGCGTGCCGCCGTCGACACGCTCGTAGTGCTTTAATTGGTCATCAGCTTAAGCCGTTGGACATTCTTGATCCGTACACCGGGAAGGCGCGCCTCGGCGGTGGGGGGGTTCACTTCCGCACAGACATCCGAATCGCCCGTATCGCCGTTGAGTTTGCATTCTGCCTTAAGCTCATCCACAAAATCACACATTATATCGACACCGCCATACTCGACTTCGTAACAATGGACATCGTCCGAGTCACCGGCCTGAGCTGTACCAACGATGTTAAAGCTCATTCCGTTCGCGATCAGGGCAATCGCGGCGATCATATTCATATTCATTTTCTCTCTCCTATCAGGTTGAATTTGTACCTGTTGGACGTGGTGGAGAGGCAAATGGTTCAAAACGGGGCCGCCCAGCGGGCTGGTGTAACGCGCGCAATCTCCGGTTCCCGTCAGGGTCTCCAACCAAACGGACCAATGCTAGGAGCGCCCCAATTCAGGCGCTGCTCAGCGGTCTGGCAAAATTCCCGTGGCGAGCCAGACCCGGTGTGTCACCCCAAGCGGGTCCTTTGGGAAATCCCGCGCCAGCAGGTCGGCCAATTGGGTATCAAACTTTGCGATCCCGGCGGCATCAAGCGAAGCGGCGATGCCCGCGCTGGCCCGGATGCGCCCGCGCCAGGCGGCGTGGCTGTACGGCTGTACGATGTCGAAAGACGCGGTTTCTATCCCGGTGAACCCGGCGCCTGAAAGGTCGGCGAGCCAGTCGGGATAGATCCCGGTACCGCCCGCGCCCGCCCAGGCCGGGTTGTGGGACAGGATCAGGGCCTCGGTCGCGCCGGCCAGATTGCCCAGCAGGGGCAGCCAGTCGAAATGGGCGATCACCAGCCGCCCGCCGGGGCGCAGCACGCGCGCGGCCTCGTCTGCGGCGCGGGGCCGGTCGAACCAGTGCCAGCACTGCCCGGCCACAACAAGATCGCAGGTTTTTGCTGCCATCCCGGTTTGTTCTGCGATGCCGGTGCGGTAGGCCACCTTCACACCCGCCACTTGGTCAAGGTCACGGGCCTGATCCAGCAGATCCTGCGACGGATCAAGACCGGTGACAGTCAGCCCAAGCTGCGCCAGCCCGCGCGCCACAGTGCCCGTCCCGGTGCCCAGATCAAGCGCCACCTGGCCGGGCGCACAATAGTGCCGGGCGATCAGCAGATCGAAGAAGGCGGTGGGAAAGCCTGCGCGATGGGTGGCGTAGTCATCGGCGGTGCGGCCGAAATCCACCTGCGCGCCAAAGGCCCGCATGCGGTCAGGCCAGTCTGTCATGCCGCCGAGCCACCAACGGTCAGCCCGCCGATCATGACAGTCGGCTGGCCCACACCCACGGGCACCCATTGGCCCTGTTTGCCGCAATTGCCCATGCCGGGGTCCAGCGCCATGTCGTTGCCAAGGGCGCGAATCTGGTTCAATGCTGTGGCCCCGTCGCCAATCAAGGTTGCCCCTTTCACCGGCGCGCCCACCTTGCCGTTTTTCACACGATACGCCTCGGTGCAGGAAAACACGAACTTGCCGCTTGTGATGTCCACCTGGCCGCCGCCAAATCCAACCGCATAAATCCCGTCCTTGAGATCGGACACGATATCTTCGGGCGTGGCATCCCCGCCCAGCATATAGGTGTTGGTCATGCGCGGCATCGGCACATGCGCATAGCTTTCGCGGCGGCCATTGCCGGTGGGCTTTACCCCCATCAGGCGGGCGTTCTGACGATCCTGCATGTATCCCACGAGAATGCCATCTTCGATCAACACGTTCTTGCCCGAGGGCGTGCCTTCATCATCCACACTCAGACTGCCGCGCCGATTCGGGATGGTGCCATCGTCCAGCACGGTCACACCCGGCGCGGCAATGCGTTGTCCCATCAGTCCGGCAAAGGCGGAACTGCCCTTGCGGTTGAAATCACCCTCAAGGCCATGGCCAATCGCCTCGTGCAGCAGGATGCCGGGCCAGCCCGGGCCAAGGACCACGTCCATCATCCCCGCAGGGGCAGGTTCAGCATCAAGATTGACCAGCGCGATGCGCAAGGCTTCGTGGGTCTTGGCCTGCCAATCAGCAGGATCAATCAACCCATCAAGGCCAACGCGCCCGCCGCCCCCGGCGCTGCCGCTTTCGCGCCGCCCCTCCTGATCGACGATCACCGAAACATTCAGCCGGGTCATGGGGCGGGTATCGGACACTTCCGAGCCATCGGGACGCAAGATCACAACCTCTTGGTGAGAGGCAGCGATGGTCGCGCTGACTTGCACAACGCGCGCATCAAGATCGCGGGCAAAGGCATCAATTTCACGCAGGGTATCCAGTTTCACGGGCAGGGGCTGTGCGATCAGAGGGTCGGCGTCCGTATAGAGCCGCCGGTTGGTGGGCTGGGGTCCCGCCGCAAGGGTGCCACCGCCATCACCCACGGCCAGGCGGGCGGTTTCCACGGCGCGGGCCAGGGCCGCTTCGGACATTTCGGACGAATGCGCATAGCCCGTTACCTCGCCCGACACGGCGCGCAAACCAAACCCTTCGGAGGCATCAAAGCTGGCGGTTTTGACCCGGCCATCGTCAAACACCAGCGCCTCGGACCGGCGGCGTTCGAGGAACAACTCGCCATCATCAGCTCCCGCAGTTGCGGCACGCAGATGGGTCAGGGCGCGATCCCGATCAAGGGCGGTCTCAAACGGGCGAAAGCGGGTTTGGGTCATTTTGGCCGGTCCTCAAGACAGGGATTGGGGTGGAAATCTTTGACATTAGTCAAAAAGCGTCTCTTTGACGCAAAGCGCGTTCTTGTCTGTCGGATCAGAATATGGTTTTAACAAGAGCAAGATACAACGGGAATCCAGCGGCGCACAATTCGCCGCTGTGACAAAAGACGAAACGCGACCAACCGATCAGGGTAGATTTATGCGACGCACTTCCAGCCTTATGGCCGCTTTGGCCTCTCTTTTTGCCGTTCCTGCCATGGCGCAGGACGGTCTTGAAATCATCGGTGCCCCGGTGGATGGAAAAATGGGGTGGCAGCCTGCTGCCACCGAACTGGCCCGCGATCTGCAATGGCTTGACGGGTTGTTGTTGGTGATCATCACCGTGATTACCCTGTTTGTGTGCGCGCTGCTGGTGATGGCGATCCTGCGCTACAACCGCCGCGCGAACCCGAACCCGGCAAGCTTTACCCACAACTCACCGCTGGAAGTTGCGTGGACGATCATCCCGATCGTGATTCTGGTCTTTATTGGCGCCTTCTCTCTGCCGGTTCTGTTCAAGCAGCAGGAAATCCCCGAAGGCGAGATTCACATCAAGGTCACCGGGTATCAGTGGTACTGGGGCTATGAATACACCGATTACGAATTTGGCTTTGAAAGCTTCATGATCGGCGATGGCAAAGTGCTGAACGACGAGGTGATCGCCGAGCTGGAAGAAGCCGGATACTCGAAAGATGAATTCCTTCTGGCCACCGACACTGCCGTGGTTGTGCCCGTCAACAAAGTCGTCGTGATGACCGTTACAGGGGCCGATGTGATCCACAGCTGGACCATCCCTGCCTTTGGCGTGAAACAGGATGCCGTGCCGGGCCGTCTGGCGCAGCTGTGGTTTGAGGCGGATCAGGAAGGCATCTATTTCGGCCAGTGTTCCGAGCTATGCGGCAAGGACCACGCCTATATGCCGATCACCGTCAAAGTGGTCAGCGAAGAGGCCTATGAAGAATGGCTCGACGGTGCCATCGAAGAATATGCCGGGACCCCGCGCAGCATCGACGTGGCCGCTGCCGAGTAATAGACCCGTGCCGGGGTGAACCCCGGCCTGCGCGAACCCGTAGGGCGGGGTTTACCCCGCCATTCACCCGGAAAGACATATGAGCGACGCAAGCCTGAACACCACGCAAACCCAAGCCGGCGACGCCGGTTTTGGTGATTTCTTTGCCCTGCTGAAACCGCGGGTAATGAGCCTTGTGGTTTTTACCGCGCTTGTCGGTCTGTTGGCGGCCCCTGTCGGGGTGCATCCCGTCGTCGGCTTTGCCGCGATCCTGTTTATTGCTGTGGGCGGTGGCGCGTCGGGCGCGCTGAACATGTGGTGGGAAGCGGATATCGACCGCATCATGAAGCGCACGCGCAAACGTCCGATCCCATCCGGCAAAGTAACCGAGGGCGAGGCCTTTGGTTTTGGTATGACGCTCGCAGGTTTTTCGGTGGTGATGCTGTGGCTGGCCACCAACTGGATGGCCGCCGCAATCCTGGCTTTCACCATTTTCTTCTACGTTGTCATCTACACCATGTGGCTGAAACGCTGGACGCCCCAGAACATCGTGATTGGCGGTGCGGCAGGGGCCTTCCCTCCGATGATCGGCTGGGCGGCTGCGACGGGATCAATCAGCGTGGAATCGATATTGATGTTCACCCTGATCTTCATGTGGACCCCGCCGCATTTCTGGGCGCTGGCACTGTTCATGAAGGCGGATTATCACGAGGCTGGCGTGCCGATGCTGACGGTCACCCATGGCCGCCGCTCGACCCGCAAACATATCTGGGTTTACACCCTGCTTCTGGCCCCTCTGGCGATTGGCGCGGCGTTTACGAGCATTGGCGGGCCATTGTACCTGATGGTGGCGCTGGTATTGAATGGTTTCTTCCTGAAGGGCGCGTTTGAGATTTGGCGCCGGGACGAGGCGATGGCCGAGGCCGATCAGTATCGCACCGAAAAGCGGTTCTTCCGCCTGTCGCTCTATTACCTCTTTGGCCATTTCACCGCGATTCTGGCGCAATCGGCGTTGGCCTCGTTCGGGTTGGGTGGGTGGTAAGCATGAGCCTGTCCAAACAACACGAGCTGCACAAACGTCGCTTCAGTCGCAATCTCGGGCTGGGGTTGGTGCTTGCCGGGTTGGTGGCTCTGATCTTTGGCTTGACCGTGGTCAAGGTGACCAATGAAGATTTCGGTGTGCCGTCACAAACCGGGAGCACCTATTGATGTTCGCACAGACCGAGATTGGCAAAACCGTGGTGCGCCTTGTGGGCGTTGTCGTGCTGATGGGTGGTCTGGCCTGGGCATCGGTGCCGTTTTATGACTGGTTCTGCCGGGTCACGGGCTTTGGCGGCGCGACCGGCGTGGCCGATGTGGCCCCCGATGACATTCTCGATCAAACCATCAAGATCCGGTTCGATGCCTCCAAGGAACGCGGCATGCCGTGGGACTTCAAACCCATGGCCCGCGAAATGGAGATTCGCATCGGCGAGACGGGCCTCGCCTTTTATGAGGCTTATAATCCCACCGACCGGCCCATCGCCGGATCTGCCAGCTATAATGTCACGCCGTACGAGGCCGGTGGCTTTTTCACCAAGATCGATTGTTTCTGCTTTGAAGAGCAGGTGCTGCAACCCGGTGAACGTGTGCAGATGCCCGTGACCTTTTACGTGGACCCCGAGATCGTCACCGATCGGGACGCCAAATACACCCACACCATCACGCTGGGTTATACATTCTACGAAATTGACCTGCCCGAAGCGCAAGCCACGCTTGTGCAGGACAACGAAACCGATACAAATATAACAACAACGAACTGAGCCGTTCTAAGAGGGACCCTGAAATGGCACATGAAAAGAACCACGATTATCACATTCTGAACCCCTCGGTCTGGCCGTTACTGGGCGCGCTGGCGGGGTTTACCATGCTGTTCGGGGCGGTTTTGTTCTTCCACGACTATGGCCCCTGGATGCTGCTGATCGGCGTGGTTGGCGTGCTTTACGTGATGTTTGGATGGTGGAGCGATGTGGTTGCCGAAAGCCATCAGGGTGATCACACCCCGGTCGTGCGCATTGGTCTGCGCTATGGCTTCATCATGTTCATCATGTCCGAAGTGATGTTCTTTGCCGCCTGGTTCTGGAGCTTTTTCAAACACGCGATGTACCCGATGGGGCCGCTGTCGCCCGCCGTCGATGGTGTCTGGCCCCCTGCAGGGATTGAAACGTTTGATCCCTGGCACCTGCCGCTGATCAACACGCTGATCCTGCTGTGCTCGGGCTGCGCCGCCACATGGGCGCACCACGCTCTGGTGCATGAGAACAATCGCAAGGACATGCAAAATGGCCTGATCATCGCGATCGTGCTGGGCATGATTTTTACTGCCCTGCAGGCCTATGAATACGTGCATGCGGGCTTTGGTTTTTCCGGCAATATTTATGGTGCCAACTTCTTCATGGCCACCGGCTTTCACGGCGCGCATGTGGTGATCGGGACGATTTTCCTGTTTGTCTGCCTGTTGCGGGTGAACAAGGGTCATTTCACCCCCGAGAGGCATATCGGGTTCGAAGCGGCCTCGTGGTACTGGCACTTCGTAGATGTGGTCTGGCTGTTCCTGTTTGCTGCGGTCTATATCTGGGGCACCTGACGTTCCATCATACCTTTAGCAAAGGCGCGTCCCTGAACCGGGGCGCGCCTTTTCAGTTGTGGAACACATACTTTCAACGGGAGTAGGCCATGCTGAACGGCCATACCTTTGCACTGACTGTCGTGCTGGCAGGCATGTTTGAAGATGGCTGGCTATCGGAGATCGACGCCATTGCCGAAAAGTAACTTTGGCGGGGTCTTTGGGTTGTCCGCCGGACCGGGCTTGGTATAGGTGCTTGCAATCCTCATTCTGAAGGTGATCCAACCATGCAACGCATCCTTATCCCTTTGATATTTGGTCTGGCCGGGGTGGCCGTTCTGATCTGGCTGGGCGTCTGGCAGATGGAACGCTTGACCTGGAAACAGGGCGTTCTGGCAGAGATTGAAACCCGCATTGCCGATGCCCCTGTTGAGCTGCCTGCGAGCACTGATCCCGAGGCTGACAAATACCTTCCTGTGCGCGCCACCGGGCAGTTCGACGAGGGTGCGTTGCGCGTGCTGGTCAGCCAGAAACAGATCGGAGCGGGCTATCGCGTGATCTCGCCCGTCCAGATTGGCGCGCGGCGCATTCTGGTGGATCGTGGGTTTATCAAGGTTGATCAACCCATTCCCGATGCTCCTGCTGGTAACGTCGATATCACCGGCAATCTGCATTGGCCCGATGACCGCAACGAGTCGACACCCCAGAATGACGTGGCCGGCAACACATGGTTCGCCCGCGATCTGGATCAGATGGCCGGGGTGCTGCAAACCGAGCCGGTTTTGCTGGTGCTCCGCGAAATGTCGCAACCGGACGGCTCTTTGACGCCCTTGCCCGTGGACAGCGGCGGGATTCCGAACGATCACCTGACCTATGCAATCACATGGTTTTCGCTGGCCGTGGTCTGGTTGGTCATGACCAGCTATTACATCTATCGCAGCCGCAAACCGGCAAAGGGCGCACAGACATGAGATATATCTCGACACGGGGTCAGGCCCCTGACCTGAGCTTTGAAGAGGCGATGCTGACCGGCCTTGCCCGCGATGGTGGGCTGTACCTGCCCGAAAGCATTCCTCAGCTCAGCCATGCAGATATCGCAGCACTTGAGGGCGTGCCCTATGAGGAAGCCGCCTTTCGCATCATGCGCCCTTATCTGGGTGATGCCTTCACCGATGATGAGTTTCGCGGGATCATCGAACGGGCCTACGCGGGCTTTGGCCATGCCGCGCGCGCGCCGCTGAAACAGCTGGATCAGGGGCATTTTTTGCTGGAACTGTTCCACGGACCGACACTGGCGTTCAAAGATTTTGCCATGCAGCTGATCGGTCAGCTGTTCGAGTTCTCGTTGAAACGGTCCGGCAAGCGTGTGTGCATCGTGGGCGCGACATCTGGGGATACCGGGTCCGCAGCGATTGAAGCCTTCCGTGGTCTGGACGCCGTCGATGTGTTCATTCTCTACCCGCATGGCCGGGTCAGCGAAGTGCAGCGCCGCCAGATGACCACCCCGTCGGAAAGCAACGTCCATGCGATGGCGCTTACCGGGCATTTCGATGATTGTCAGGCGCGGGTGAAAGACATGTTCAATGATTTCGCCTTCCGCGATGCAGTGGGGCTGGCCGGTGTGAATTCGATCAACTGGGCGCGGGTGCTGGCGCAGGTGGTCTATTTTTTCACCTCCGCTGTGGCCCTCGGTGCTCCGCATCGCAAAGTGTCCTTCACTGTGCCCACCGGCAATTTCGGCGATATTTTTGCAGGCTACATCGCCAAGCAGATGGGCCTGCCGATTGACCGGCTTGTGGTGGCGACGAACCAGAACGACATTCTGCATCGCTGCATTTCGACCAGTGAATACAAACCCGATGGCGTGATCCCCTCGATCAGCCCGTCGATGGATATTCAGGTCTCCTCTAACTTTGAGCGCGCCTTGTATTATGCTTACGGGCAGGATGGGGCAGCCGTGGCGCAGCTGATGGACGAGCTGAAGGCCGGTGGTTTCTCGGTCAGTCAGGGCGCATTGCAGGCGCTGCAGGAAAGCTTTGACTCCGGACGTTGCGGCGAGGATGAAACCCGTGCCGAGATTGCCCGCAGCCTTGCCACAAGTGGGGAGCTGTTGTGCCCGCATTCCGCTGTGGGTGTGAAGGTGGCCAATGAACAGCGCAAGGCAGGGACGCCCATGATCACGCTGGCCACAGCGCATCCGGCCAAGTTCCCGGCGGCAGTGGAAGAGGCCTCGGGTGTGCATCCCCCCTTGCCCGAACGTATGAATGACCTGTATGAGCGGTCCGAACGGGTGACCCGGGTTGAAAACGACCTTGGTGCCATTGAAGAGATTATCAAGGAACGGACCGCCACTTGAGCGTCAATCTGACAACGCTGCCCAACGGCTTTCGCATCGTCACAGAACATATGCCCGGCCTGCAATCGGCCGCCATTGGCGTGTGGGTGCTGGCCGGGGCCCGGCACGAAACCGCACCGCAAAACGGCATTGCCCATTTTCTGGAGCATATGGCGTTTAAAGGCACAACCAGCCGGTCTGCCTTGCAAATTGCCGAGGCGATCGAGGACGTCGGCGGCTATATCAACGCCTATACCAGCCGCGAAGTGACGGCCTATTATGCCCGCGTATTGCAGGACGATGTGCCGCTGGCCCTGGACGTTGTCGCCGATATCCTGCGCAACCCTGTGTTTGATCCCCGCGAGATCGAGGTGGAACGCGGTGTGATTCTGCAGGAAATCGGGCAGGCGCTGGATACGCCCGACGATATTATTTTCGATTGGTTGCAGGAAAAGGCCTATCCGGATCATCCGCTGGGCCGCACCATCCTGGGCGCGGAAGAGCGCGTGCGCAGCTTTGCCCGCGATGATCTGCAGACCTTCGTTGCGCAACAATATACGCCCGGCCAGATGATCCTGTCGGCCTCGGGTGCCGTGGATCACGACGCCTTGGTCAAGAACGCCGAACGGCTGTTTGGCGATATGCCCTCCGCCCCCAGTCACAGTTTTGATCTGGCCCGCTTTGCCGGGGGCGAAAGCCGCCATTTGAAAGAGCTGGAGCAGGCGCATTTCGCGCTGGCCTTCGAGGGGCCGGATTACATGGATCCGCTGATCTATGCGGCACAGATTTATGCCTCGGCGCTGGGTGGGTCGATGTCATCCCGGCTGTTTCAGGAAATCCGCGAAAAGCGGGGCCTGTGTTACACGATCTATGCGCAGGCCGGGGCCTATGCCGACACCGGAATGATGACGATCTATGCAGGCACGTCGGCGGATCAGATGGAAGGTCTGGCGCAGATCACCGTCGATGAGATGAAGCGCGCCGTGGGTGACATGACCCAGGCCGAGGTGGATCGCGCCCGTGCCCAGATGAAGGCCGGATTGCTGATGGGACTGGAAAGCCCGTCCAACCGCGCCGAACGTCTGGCACGGATGTTGCAGATCTGGGGCCGGGTGCCTGACTTGAGCGAAGTGGTCGAGCGGATTGATGGCGTGACCTTGGCCGATGTGCGGGGCCTTGCCGAACGCACGGCCAGCAGTGCACCTGCCGCGATGGCGCTTTATGGCCCCGTGTCGTCGGCGCCCACGTTGGAGGCATTGCAGGAAAGGCGCGCTGCCTGATGTTTCTGCCGCGCAGGAAAACCCGGATCGAGACCGAGCGGCTGACCCTGCGCCAACCCCAGCTGAGCGATTATCGCGACTGGTCGTCCTTGCGCGAAGACAGTGCCGAGTTTCTCACCCCGTGGGAGCCGCTTTGGGCGTCGGATCATCTGGCGCGCAAGGGCTTTGCCAACCGGGTGTACTGGGCGCAACGCTCGATCAATGGGGGCACGGCGCTGCCGCTGTTCTTGTTCCGCCGCTCGGATGATGCGCTGCTCGGGGCGATCACGCTGGACAATATCCGCCGAGGTCCGTCGCAGGCGGGCACTCTGGGCTATTGGACAGGCGAGCCCTATATCCGCCAGGGCTATATGCAGGAAGCGATCAAGGCGGTGGTGCATTACGCCTATGAACGGCTGGATCTGAGCCGGATCGAAGCGGCGTGCCTGCCTGAAAACCAAGCCTCGCGCCGGCTTTTGGAAAAATGCGGGTTCAAGTATGAGGGCGTCGCACAAAGTTATCTTCAGATCAACGGGCGCTGGCGCAATCATGTGCTCTATGCGGCATTGCGGATGGACCGGCGCGGACGCACCGACGCGGGCTAGCCCCTTTTCGGACACGCCCACCCACCCACCCCGCGCCCGAAAAGGGGCAGGCTGGGTGCCGAAAGGCGAAAAGAAAGATTTTGGATATTTTTGGCAAGAAGAAGCAGGGGTGACCTGATCTGGCTTTGCGCTATCCTTTGACGAAAGGAAGGGGTGCGTGATGATCCGTCTTGTTGTTTTGATCTGTGTGATGGCCTTGCCCGTAATAGCACAGGAGCGCCGGGCCAGCCATTGCATCGCGATTGCGGACTCCGCGCCGGGCATCACTTTTGTGCACCGCGCAGCCTGGAGCGATCCTGTGCCGGAGTTTTCGGTCAGGCTGCACTACATCTCTCATGCGTCCTTCCTGTTGCAAACCGAGGATGGGCTGTCTGCGATCACCGATTTCACAGGCTTTATCGGCAATGTTGATTTCCTGCCTGACGTGGTCACGATGAACAATGCCCATTCCAGCCACTGGTCGGCTGCGCCTGATCCCGCCATCCCGTATGCGCTAAAGGGCTGGGCCGAGGACGGTGTACCTGCGGATCACAATCTTGATCTGGGAGGTATGCTGGTGCGCAACGTGCCCACGGATGTGCGCGGTTTTGAGGGAGTGGCGCGCGAAGATGGCAATTCGATCTTCATTTTCGAGGCGGCGGGGCTGTGTATTGGCCATCTGGGGCACCTGCATCACGTGCCGACGGACGAGCAATTCGCCGCGATCGGGCGGCTGGATGTGGTGTTGGCCCCGGTCGATGGTGGTTACACCATGCCTTTGGACGAGATGATACTGGTGCTGAACCGATTGAAATCGCGCATCGTCATTCCGATGCATTGGTTTGTCGATGGTTCGCTGGGCCGGTTTCTGGCGGGGATGGAGGATGAGTTTCAGATCGTTATGACCGATCAGAGTGAAATCACCGTGTCCCTGCGGAGCCTGCCCGATGATCCCACGATCATGGTGTTGCGCCCCGCATGGTTGCGTGACACAGAATAGGGCATGACCCTGACCCCTGTTGATCCTGCTATTGTAGCGCGCCTGCGAAGTCTTCTGCCCGCAGTTGCGTTTCGCGAGGCCGCGCCACATTACCTGGAAGAGCCGCGCGGCCGTTGGGCCGGGCAGGCTGGTGTGGTGCTGGCGCCGGGATCGGTTGCGGAGGTGTCGACCGTTATCGGGGCGGCGCACGGCGCGCGGGTGCCCGTGGTGCCCTATGGTGGCGGAACCGGGCTGGTCGGGGGACAGATTGCCCCCGATGGTCCCGCGCCCATTCTGCTGAGCCTTGAGAGGATGCGCGATGTGCGCGGCGTTTACCCGGAAGAGAATGTGATGATCGTCGAGGCGGGCGCGATCCTGTCGGATGTGCATGACGCGGCTGAAAACGTTGACCGGCTGTTCCCCCTGAGCATTGCGGCCAAAGGCTCGGCCCGGATTGGTGGCCTGCTCAGCACCAATGCGGGCGGCGTGAACGTGCTGCGTTATGGCAATGCGCGTGATTTGTGTCTGGGGCTTGAGGCGGTTCTGCCGGATGGGCAAATCTGGCACGGTCTTAAACGCTTGCGCAAAGACAACACCGGCTATGATCTGCGCAACCTGCTGATCGGGGCCGAGGGCACGCTGGGTGTGATCACCGCGGCCAGCCTGAAACTGTCGCCCCGTCCGGCGGGCGAGGGCACGGCGTTGATGGTGGTGGACAGTCCCAATGCCGCGCTCAGCCTGTTAGACATGGCGCGGGATCACATGGGCGAGGCGGTCAGCGCGTTCGAGCTGATGCACCGCACAGGCCTTGAGTTTCTGGCCGAGACGCTGCCTGATCTGCGCCAACCCTTTGATGCACCACCTGAATGGCTGGTACTGATTGACGTGGGCCTGGCGCGTGGGCTGGACCCTGCGGGCGTATTGGAGGCCTTATTCGCCGACGCGGTTGAGGCGGGGCTTGTCACAGATGGGATGATCGCCCAATCCGAGACGCAGCGACAAGAGTTCTGGGCGCTGCGCGAAAGCATACCGATTGCCAACCGGCGGATTGGATCGGTGTCGTCGCACGATATTTCGGTGCCGTTGGGCGCTATCCCCGACTTCATTGTCAAAGGCGGAGAGGTGATTGCCGGTTTGGGCGATTTCCGCATCAATTGCTTTGGACATCTGGGCGATGGCAACCTGCACTACAACGTTTTTCCGATGCCGGGAAAGACCCGCGAGGATCATCTGGAGCAGCGCGAGGCGATTAAACGCGCGGTGCATGATCTGGTGGACAGCATGGGCGGGTCGGTTTCAGCCGAACATGGTGTTGGGCGGCTGAAGGTGGAGGATCTGGAACGCTACGGCGATCCGGCCAAACTGTCGGCTATGCGCGCGATTA
>Ga0316205_10001398_pt1 | contig 30754 bp, 65 predicted proteins | sample 3monthpyrite_MG_FD_204941 | JGI IMG/M metagenome (GOLD analysis project Ga0316205, IMG submission 204941) | Microbial mat bacterial communities from mineral coupon in-situ incubated in ocean water Damariscotta River, Maine, United States -... | ecosystem: Environmental > Aquatic > Marine >...
ACTCTGACATTAGCTGCTGCTCAAGAGTGGCCGTAATTGCTGCGGCTTCCTGTACTTGCTGCGCTAACGCTGCTTTTGCTTGCTCAACTTCACCATTAAAGGCTTTCTTGCTTTCCGCTAACTCAGTGGTTTTGCGGCGATAGTCTGCGTCCCGTTGGTTGCCGTTGCGTAATTCAGCAAGGGTAACTTCTTCCTCAACGCCATCAATCTTTCGAGTAATCTTAGTATTTTCTAAGAAGTCCTCAATGCTTTGACCAGTGGCCTCAGCTAATTGATTAACATTTTCATAGGTGAAGTTCTCGCCTTCTTCCGCGTCCGGTTCTTGTTCCTCAGACTCTTCTAAATTCGTTTCATCGTCATCTGATGCCTCAGTATCTACCTCATCGGCTTCTACATCTTCATCAGCGCTAGTATCTGTTGTTTGTTCTGTTTCTTCCAAAGCCTCATCATCGATAGGCTCTGCTTTCCCCGCTGCTGCGGCTTCTTGCTCATTCCAGCCAGCTTCTAATTGTGCGGCTAGTGATTCGGTTGTAGTTGTTACTTTTTGCTCAATGGCTGAGGAATTCTCTTGGCTCATCGTATGGCTCCATCAGGGGAATATGTCGTCGTCACGACGAGAGGTAAACCCGTTAAAAAAATCTGTTAACTTTCTTCTGGTTATATTCTACCACTTTCTCTTCATTTATACACAAGCGGATAAAATCAATCATTTCCTGCTTGATCTGAAAGCCTAATACTATGGCCAACATATCCTTTTCATTGTTTGGTGATGCCTGCCTAGCCTTGTCCATTAGCCCATCGTCAATAGCGTCGAATATCTCAGCTAACAGTGGATTGTCGGCTAATAACTTAGCGTGCATAATAATTTCTTGTTGGTTCATCTTTACATTCTCGCTTGTAACTTATCAAGATCATCCATAAACACCATCATTTGTTTCTCTATGTATTCAGGCGTTTCATGCTTTCTAAAACCTGTGCTGTATTCCATATACAGATAATCTCTAATGGCCTCTCGCATTTTTTTAGCTATCTGATAAGCCATTTCTATCTTTATCTCTCTGTCACTGCTTGCAACCGCCTGCATACACCCGCTAACTACACACAATTTTATTATATCCTGATAACCATCTTTCGAAAATGTGATTATCTTTGCATCACTATCACCCGTTTTTTCTTTGTCTGCTACGGATTTTATATGTATATATTCATCGGCTGACTCTATATTGCTTAAGCCATGCGCCAATAAATTAGGAGCCGCTAAACTAGCTGCACCCGCCATCATTAACTTTAGAAAATCTCGTCTGTTCATCTTTATAGCTCCTATTGGTTGGCTATTCCATTACCGGCTCAACACCGATAGGCTCACCATCGGCATCATAAATGATCTTTTTCGGTCTGTTCATCTGACCAGCTAAGGATTGTAACTGCTCATTGAATCCGCTGTTCATACCGTTTAATGATTCTGCGTTTTCAGCTCTAACACTATTCAGCTCACCTAAAATACCATCAATAGCGGCTGTTAAGTTAGCGTCATTCTGCTGCTGTTGTGCTGATAGAATAGAATTAAGCACCTCTTGAACACTAGCACCGGCCTTAACCTGCTCAACCGCAAGTGCTGTCTCTTGTTTAATATCAGCCTCGTATCTATCCGCTTCAATCTTAGCGGCCTCAATACTGCCTTGCATACCTGCGTTATATTCATCAAGTGCAAGCTGTCTTTCCTTAAGATCAAGCTCTCTGTTTTTGGCCTGAATATCAGCATCCTGCTTTTGTTTCTGCAATAACGCCTTATCCTGCTCAATCTTCATTTGTGCTTGTGCAATTACCTGTTCAGGTGTCTGTTCTGGTTTCTGCTGTGCTTTTTGTTGCGCTGCTTGCTGTGCTTCTTCTGAGTCTGGGTCTGTCCAGTACATATCGACATTCTTAAGATCAGAGCGCTCAACTAATCGGGCAAACGTATTATAAATATTCTTAGGCGTAACCAGTGGTGAGCCTTGCATCAAATGGCCTTCTTGTTTCTCAGCCAATGTCCAAAGCTGTGCAATCTCTTTGTCTCGATTACCTGTACCCAGACCAACAACAACCGTCATATTAGTACGTTCTTTCCACTCCATCGGATTGATTTCAACATACTTGTTATTTAGCTTAACAGGTATAGTGCGATCATAGTGTTTAATGATTAGTTCGTGAATCATCAGGAATGCGTCTTTAATGCCAGTCTCTGCAAAGTTACGGGCATACATTTCAAGCTGTTGGTTAGATTGCTGCTGTGCGCCTTCAAATGCACCATAAGTAGCCTTAGCCAATACCTCAGCATCAAGCCCCATATTATTGCGGCCCACGCCTGTTCTAAACTCACCGGCCTCTTTCAAGTGCTGCAGCATAGGCATAGATGCGCCCGCTGTGAATGGAACTAATAACGGTGTGATTGTGCCTGCTTTCTTAACTAATTTAAGACCACCAACGCGAGAAGTAAGAACACTGTCCATATTCTCAACGTCTTTGGCTACCACCTCTTTCTCAGGATTATTCGACAGATAAAGATTATCAAGCATCTGGCGTGTTAATACCGTAGTGACTCGCTGTATATCCATCAGCTTATCAGCGTTAGATAAACCTAAATGCTGGTGAGGCATGGGTACAGGTGAGATGCAAGGGAATGGGATAAAGTCGCATTGCTCGCTATCTAAAATAACAGAGCCAACCTTGCTGTGCTTCCACAACTGAGAGCGTCCGTCTTCATCCATGTCCATGTAAATATAACATTCTTCAAACAAATGCTCTCGCATCGATTCGTCAGCAGGCTCGTGTAAGCTCGAGTCTTCATCGGTTAATTGTTCGCGTGATATCTCAAGTGTGCCGTTATTATCGCCTTCATAACCAGCTAAGCCTTTTACTACGTTCTCATCAAAGCCCATACCTAATAGCTCTGATTGTGTAACTGGTCTGACATGCGCTACAAATGGTGAGCCTTTTAATGATAATGATGAGGTATTGTTAGAGATTCGCATCTCTTCATTTGGCACGTTAGCGACTTTAACTTTCTTTTCATTAACCGTGATTTCTAGCTTGATATCAAACAGCTCAACATCTATCTCAATAGGCTGGCCAGTCATAGGATCAGGCTGAACAATCTTTTCAAAGTGCGAATCTTGCTCAATCCCTTCCGCGCCTTCTTGCGCCATGACCTGCGCTAATTCGTCCTCGGTCAGATTTGCATAAGTCTGAGTAGTTATCTTTTCCACATCCTCAATCCAGACCTTGATATAAGCATTCTTCATCAACAGCGCAGATTTAATCCACGTAAATAACAGCATGTAGCCGTCATTCTCTTTGTTAAAGACATAGTTTACATAATCGGTTTCTTGCTTGGCTTGTTCTTCATCTTCTTCGCCTGTCGCATCAAACTGAACAGTGCGCTCACCGGCTGAGAATACCCGCATCATGGCAGGCATAGTCCACTCAATGTTTTCCATTAACTCGCGGGTTGTTATTCGACTAAGACCTTCTTCCTCATCGCCGTACAATTCACCGAAATATCGATCCATTGCCTTGGATTGTTCAGATTCAAGGTCGGATGAATATCCACCCATAGAGTTATTAAGCTGTTCATTAAGGATTGCTACGAGAGATGCGTCTTTAATCATGCGATTGAGCCTGTTTTGTAGTTCAGTGTGCCGCCCCAGTCATTGGTAATATCAGGACTAATAACACTCATCATCAAAGAGTCCGCCAGATTAGGCGAGGGTATCTTGTGTTTATTCCACATATCTTCTTTGCTCATTATCTGAATCAATCCGTTACCGTTCGGCTTCTTAGGTATTCTACACAATTCTGCCCTTAATTGCGCCATGCATTTAATATCTGAGGACAAGCTAATCATCTCATCAGGGTCAATGTAAGCGTCTTTGGTTACTGCTAACCACGTATTATAGAATCTGTCTCTTGTCTTCCAGTAATACTGGGCACGTTTATTTCTAAAGGTTTGCTTATTGGTTCTTGCGTCTTCATTCTTTTCTGTCTTGTCAGGCTGGTATAAATCATCTGGATCATCCACGCCCTCAGAGCCTTTGAACATCTGGTACTTGCAATGCTTGTTAGTGAATGACTTGGCTACTTGCCGTCTTAACGTTACTCCTAAACCATCACAATCCCATGTAAACATATCTGCATTCACTTCTAAGGCGTAATCAGTAGCCCAATCACAGCCCTCATTCACATCACCGACTTTCTTTTCCTGTACATCCAGCACAACAGAGCCATGCCGATACACAAGCCCTTTAGGGTCATCACCTAAGTCTGATGGGTCATGAGAAACAATCTTAGTGCCTCGCGCTTCAAATCCTTTCTTGAGGTGAGCGTCAATAGCTGCATCAAACCATTCTACAGGGATAATACTGTTTTCAATCTCATCATAATACTGCCCGCCCCAGACATGATCATACTTAGCCCGACTCCACATCTCTTCATTTTTCTTGCGTTGAGTTTCTAATCGTCCAGGAAAAAAGGGATTGTCTTGATAATTAATCTCGATAACCAATACATGATCATCTTCATAGTACCCATCACGCAGCAAATCCCTAGCGTATGGCTCTAAGTGTTCTTGACTGATGGGGTCGGCTGAACTGCCTTTGTTGAGTGAATACCATATTTCCGCGTCTGTATTACGTATGGTTGGCTCTAATGTTTCCAGTGACCGAGCGCTAATCGTTGCGGCCTCTTCAATCCAGAAATCATCGAAATCATCCATCGACTTAATACCCTCCGGATTACGTGCTAACCCTCGGTATTTAACCGCGCCGCCATTCTCATGACTTATCTTGCTCTCACCTATTGAGAACCCCGGCAACTCTGATGCTGTTATTTTCTTAGATATGATGGAATGAACTGAATCTTCTATACTGTTCTGGTACTCACGAAAAGCACCGACTTTGCGCCCATAGTCTTTTACTTTGGATGCCATAATAGAGGCGATGTTCTCTGACTTGCCGCTGCCTCGACTTCCATATATAACCTTTATGGGCTTTGGTGTGATCAATGCTCTTTCTAGCTTTAAAGGGATAGATACATCCGGCTCCTCTTCAACTTGAACAAACTCTTTGCCATTATCTTGCCAGCACCTTACCAATCCTTTATCAGGGCAAACAATACCAAACACGGTCATTCTCTTGGCTCTACGTCTTCTTAGCTCAATAACCGCCGCAGCCTGTAGCTCTAGCTCATTTCTTGTTAATGATTGCTGCAAGCTCTTCGTCCGATTTGCCGGTTAGATCAATGCCACCAGAAAACTCTGTCTCTGTTTTATCCTTCCATCCAAAGTTATTTTTAAGGTTAAAGATAGTGCCTGTAACAGCGTTGCCGCCAAGCCTTTGCTCTAGGTGAATCTCTACTTTAGCCCTTGCTCTTTTTATAGCGTCAAGAAACTCATCTCTATTAGAATAATCTAATAAGCCTTGTCTGCTTAAATCTAGCTCGTAAGCGAGTCCTGCCATAGTAGGGTTATAGATCATTGCGTCGCCTGCTTTCATGTAAGCATTGCCGTCTTCTGCAAAGTAAGCATCGATAATAGCCTGCATTTCTTCTACTGTCTTATACTTGAGAGGTCTGCCACCAGCCATCAGATCACCACCAACGAATAAAGCCCGTAGCCAGCTAGAATCAGTATGACTGCATGTACTAATGCTTGAGCAATATCAAAGAATGTTTGCCAGTGCTTTAGGGGTGTTAAATCTAGTTTCATCAGCCTATATCCTTCTCTATTCTTTCCATGTCATCGACGTATATTGCCATCTGCTCTTTTTCGTATTCAGCAAAGTAAGGCGAATGTACTATCTTTCTGTAATTATCGCCGTATTGCTCATAGAAGAAATCTAATGTGGCCTCTCTTAGTCGCTTGGCTGTTTGGAATGCGATTTCTTGCGCTCTCTCTTTTTCTATTGCTTTGTCTCTATGAGTGCCTTTTATTCGTACTGTTTTTACCGCATCCTCACAGCCTTCTTTGCTTATTGTATATTTCTTGTGATAGGCATCACTTGGTATATCTTCTATTGATACCAGTCTAGCGAACCCATGTGCGTTAAATGTCGCTTTGATTGTGTCGTCTGGCAGTGATACTTTCTCATATTTGAATGTATCTTGATTGCCAGCCAGTAATATAGGTGCTTTCAGCCCTGCTGACAGTGCTAGTGTGGATTTTAGGAAGTTTCTGCGGTTCATGGCCTTGTCCTCACGATAGATGCTTTAAGCTTTAATCTCTCTATTGAATCCAGCGCATCCTCTAAGTTGTCTCTGGTTTCATCAAGTATAAATATATATGCATTATGCGGGTCGGTATTAAGCTGGATAATCTTTTGCTGGGCGTTATCTGGTGTTAGATGTACGAAGTCAGGAGAGTGATATAAGCCCATTTCTCCATCAGTCAAACGTATTATATCTTTATCTTGCATATTGCAGAGCTTCTGCACTAGCCCAGTAGCGTCTGGATGGTCTTGATTAACTAGAAATATGTTCATTGTTTTAGCTCTCCTTAGAGTTGGCTATATTGTAGTGCTCTTGAAACTCATCTGCATCCCATATGTTTTGTGTTTGACAGCAAGGGCAGATAGCAGAACATAGTTTTCTTATTGGTACTTTTTCAGACCATGTATGCTCGCATTTACCGCAAGTAATTTCCCACTTCTTTTTTCCTGTAAAGTGATTCCATAAACCATTGGCTCTTAAATTTGATGGGTTTCTTTGTATTGTCATATCAGCTCCGTTAGGTTGGCTAATGGTTAATTACTTACCGCGACCTTTGCCGCCCTTGCGTTTCTTTGGTTTAAAACAGGCCATTGTATTAGTCCTATGTTAATCGTCTAAGCTAGGGGTTAACTCAAACTCGTTTATATCTTCTAACGTATCATCATCAGAATGCTGCTGGATGAATAAAGCATAGCGCAAAGAGTCTATTTCTTCCTCTCTGATTCGCTGTTTGTTTAGCTTATATTCAAATAAGCTGACTATGTTGTCTTTGATCTCCATAGATCACCTGTTAGGGTGGGTTTTAGGTGATTATAGCCCAGAATTGTTCTGTTTTGTACTATGAGGCCATAAGTTAAGTTTATGCTCTAATTTTTTAAGCCTGCTTTTAATGTCTGCCATCTCTTTAGCGGTATCTTTTTTTCCTGCTTCAAAAGCTGCCGCTGCCAGCCCTACTTTCGTATAAGTGTTGTATTGATCTTCTTTTGATTCTAGCCATTCGTGAAAATCCATCTTATTAACTCCCGTAGGTTGGTTAAATTTTCCAGAATATTCGGCAAAATCACTCTGGCATGACCTGATACCCCAATACCCGAAGATATTGTGTCTGCCTAATTAACTTAATAATAGCATTATTGCCTTTTTATGTCTCCTTACTCGTTTCTTTCTCTCTTTCTCGACTCGTTGCAGCTCTTCAACTAATTCACGGTCTAATCGCTCTGCTTGTAGTGTGTCGTCAAAGTCAGGCGTTTTCTTGACTATCCGTAGCTTAGGCCGTTTCTTAGGCTTTATTTCCTCAATGAAATCTTCAAGGATGTCATCTGGTTGCTGTGTCCAAGGGAAGAATGACTTATCTACATATTTAACCTTTCGCTTAGGGGGTGCGCCGCCAGCAGGCTCGACTATCTCCTGCTCTACCTTACCATTAAAGCTGCCATATAATGACCTAGTGCCGCCATAAAGCCCTAATCTGGTTGTTTGTGCGCCAGAGAAAGCCATCTAAACAATCTTAAAGGTATCGCCATTTGCCATAGCGGTAGTAAGTGCTGTAAAGGTCAGTAATCCAGTGACATTAGCATAATCAGTTATATCCGTTGCTTCACCCTCTGCATTACCCGATGTTACTACCATGACACGACCTATAAGCTGGTCATCTGCATAACCTGATAGGTTGCTCGTAGCCTGAGTGGTTGATAACGCGCCAGTAGCCGCTGAACTGTAAATAATGCCTAGATTTAGATTATCAACAACAGTGTCGATAATATCCTGTTTGGTCTCTGTCGCTATATCTGCATCGCTGATAGCCGTGTCTATTTCGGCGTTTAATTGCGCCATGATGGTTGCATCGTATGGATTGCCTGAACCTGAACGTGTAAACGATACGCCGTCCTCAGTGCCAGAACCAGAGAGTGTAATATTCGGAATGGCGTCGCCAGCAGTTATTTCAATAGGCTGGAATGTAATACTGTTTCCCTGTGTGCTTGCAATAGTTACGCCATCAGATCCGGTAATGGTGTCTAAATCTGTCTGCGCTGTTGATATAGGCGCATCTAAATTACCTATATTGCTCTGTACGCTATCCGCTGCTGTTGTGTTGTCGCTAATCGCTTGAGCATCTACAACAGGTAGAGCGCTTGTTGCGCCATTTGAAACAGTTGTATGCTGCCATGTTTCTACATCAACCGAAGCGGGAACTAAAACAAACTCACTGGTAGCGTCCGGTGTAATAACCCATGTTTCCGCTACAGTAGCGACTTTTGTTGTTCCGTTATACGCTGTAATAATGTCATGCTCGCCTATACCAGTACCCTCAACGATCATACATCTATCACCCCGATAGATGTTATCTGTTGCGCTTGCTCCCGTATCAAGTGTTATGGTTGTTGCCGCGCCTGCTTGAGCTGTACCTGAATGAACCTCAAATGCTGCGTCTATTTGGCGTAATCGTTTACCGGCGGAATTATTAATGTTGTGAGTTCCACCTGTTAATAATCTATCCCAAACAGCTTTTGCAATCTCTACCATGCCGGTCGCAGCTTGGCTGATTGCGTCTAGACCTGTCGCAGAAAGTGAATACCCTGTTTTGTCGTTATTGTTGGTTAGATTGGTTGTGGTGGTTATTGTACCGGCTGTAATGTTGGTCGGTGTTGCTAAGTCATCTATTCCAGTTGCACCACCTGCTGATGTGGCTAGTCCACCCGCCGCGTCTGCTGCTGCATTTGGTAAGGCTGTCATGCCGCCGCGTACCGAATCAAATAAATCAACATCAGTAAGCTGGATTACACAGCCAATAACCACCATGCCGGTAACTGTGCCATGAACTACGACTTTATCGACACCAGAGGCGCAAGCTGCGTCCGGCAAATCAAATCGATAGACACCATTGCCGATATGTAAAAAACCGCCGTCTGTGTGGGCTGTGGTGAGTGCTGCAAGTGTTGCTTCTGTGATTGCTGTTGAGGCCGCGCCATCCCTGCGATACTGTAAGTCGATACCAGAGGTATTCCAGACAACCCCCGTTTCTGGTGTGCCGTCTGTTGAGTCAACTATACGCAATTCTACTGATACGTTAGTTGTGCCTTTTGTAATCAAATAATTGTGCATAGTTAGTCTCTATGTATAACTCATCATTAATGGGAGTATTGTACCACCTCCGCCCCCGCCAAGGTCTAGCCCTTCCCAAGAAGTGGCTCTGGATGCGCTTGAATTGCTAAAGTGTGTTACTCCATAATCGCCGCTGGTATGGTCTGTATCTGTCCATGCCGTTGAAAACCCCCCAGAGGTAATCTCCACATCATTAATAAAGGCGGTTAATGTTGCCGTGCTACCTGATACTGTCACCTCAAGGCGTAGTGTATCGCTAACAGCCAAGGACTCAGAAGATGAGGCTTTATCGTTGTTAGACGTGCCTGATACTGTAGACCCGCCCACAAGCCCATCTGTACCATCATCACATCGCAGGAAATAACAATTTGCGCTGCCATCCGTTGCTATATGGACACCAACACCTGTATAAACAAAGCCTGTAATAGCGCCAACGACTATCTCACTGGACTGGTCTACCGATGGAGATTGGCCTGTGTAACCAGCTATATTCGAGCCTGCGTCATTGCCGTAAGCAGCATTGCTGAAAATATAGTACGTACCCTGATTTACAACCCAGTTAACATCATGAGTAGGCAAGGTTGTAAAGTTAGTATTTGTGAACGCATCCGAAGCCATTAGATGTCCTGCACCTGTGTCTGTGCTGCCATTAGCTGTATAAACGCAGCTTGTATGGTTGTTGAGCCTGTAAGCTCTGTTGTGTCCATGCCGTGATTCTCAGCAAACTTTCTAAGCCTTGCTCTCTTTCCGGCTGGTATTTGGGATAACGTGCTGTTTCTGGTTAACCCACCAGCGAATAAGTTTTCTTTAAGGCCATCAAGCGAGTACATGTATTTGTTGATTTTGAATAACCGAACAATGTTATGTATCACGTTTTTGTAGGTTAGTGATACATTGACCCATCCGCTAGGTAAATCAAGATCATCTAATCTGGCTTTTACTGCATTAACTCTAGCCGCGGTCAGTGTGCTGTTAATATTAGCAGGGAATCGCAATACATCAGGGTATGCGGCGAGCGTGTTAAGCGTTGTTGTGTCTGCTTCGATCTTTGCAATAGCCACGTTAGCAGCGCCATTATGCCGCCAGTCGAACCCCTGAACCGATAAACCGTCCCTCTTGTGTTGATTGTTGATGTATTTCATGTCCCGGTCACTACGCCACGGGTTTGTGCTATGTACCGTTTCAACCAGTGGAATTATAAAATATCTGACAGGCATTATTGAATACCGAAAAGTTTATTCATAATAGTATTTTACCACATCAACTGGGTTTTTTAACTAACGATAACAAGCGAGGCCAGATCATTTCGATAATGAGTTTATAAGCAGCAATGCCAAGACCACCACAACAAACGCTAATGAACATCCAAAACCATAAGGGTTGCTTAGGTAGTCCGAAATAATAGCCAATTAATCCCCCTGATAATCCGAATATAAAGGCAGCAAGCCAAATAATAGCTGTTTTTCTTATTTTTCTACGCTCTGGCCAGAAGCCAAAATAGATATACTTAAACGCCTGAGTGAGCGACATAACGCCGATAGTAATAACCACCAGAGCCGTCTTTTGTGCCGGTGAAAATAAATCAATAAGCTGATTTAGGTAGGCTTCCATTATTTATGCGCTATATCGTTATCTAAATGATTTTTGAATGAATCAATGATCGATGATTGAACCGCTTGTTCTGTGATGGTTTTCTGTAAAATCTTGGTTTGCTCTCGCGCTATCTTGTTTTCTTCAACGCCTTGTTTTTCCATGACCTTAACCGTTGTGGATATCTCAGTTAATACCCTGATAGTTGCCTTGCCGGTCGCTGTCATTTCGGCCTGCATCTTCTCGATAGCCACTTCTTGTCGTTCATTAATGATACGATTCTGCTCTATTTGTGGTAGCTGAGAGGCTACCGCAACAATGAATAGCGTTGTTAGACCTAAAAACAACTTCCACACCCATCCACGAATAAAATTATATTTATCTTCATCTGCCTTCTTCGTCATCACTATTTACCTTTTTATTATTTTTCGGTTAAATAGCTTAGGCGTAGCGCTTCTTAATCTTTTTCTTAGGCGTTTTAGGCGTTTTCTTTTTCGGGGTAGGCTTACAGTCTTTCTTTGCCATGTTCGCTCCTATGAGGTCATTAGCTGGTGGTATGCGTTATCCCGTAGTTTATCATAATCTACAGACTTGTCTTGTTTAGGGCAATTAAAGCACTTTGCAGGGCTGTCTATGTGGATAGCGTCGATTGCGTTAGCTTCAAATGGTGGCTTGATCTTGAGTTGCTTGTACTCTTGTTCAGTCATATCTAAACCCCTTAGCGTTATGGCTATTTTAACTATTATTGGTGATGGTTACAAATTAAGTGGTTTCTTTCAATAATTCTGGATTCTCGTAAATATTACCGATTACTTCTATCGCTTGTTTATAGTAGATATTAATAAATGGACTATTTACCTGAAATCCAGCCCTATCAATTTCACCATAAATAATTGAATCTCGATGCCTTATCATGTTTGCGCTTATGTACTCCAAAATATCCCCCTCATAAATCTCAGTACCGTTCTTATCGAGCAATCCTGTAAACTGCATGATCTCACAAGCGTAATGGTCTGATAAAAATTCGCCCAGCTCTTCATTAGTGGATAATGGGCCAGATATTACCTCTGGCATGTAATCCATTTCTCCATCACCAAAAGCTCTAAATTTAATCGTTCTCATGCTCTTATCCTTATCTAAAAATAAGCCCTACCTCATTCGTGCAGGGCTTATTCAGTTCTTAATATTTCTCTATGTTTATGAGGTAAATCTATTTAGTTAGTCCATGATTGCAAATCCTCCGGTCATAGCGTTAATAAATATATGTTCTCTGCACCCAGAAAGCCGCAATAAAGCGGCTGGTAAAAAACTCCGGCTGCTAGGATGCAAACCGGAGAACATACTCCCAACGCAGGGAGTGACAGGGTGGCAAGATATACCGCTTGCCGTCGGATTGGGGTTAGTATTCGTTAATTATTTTAAGTATTCTGTCTCTTTCGCGGATCACTCCTACAAGCTGACTCCTTAAGCCTTCGACTATTTTATCATCCGGCTCATTACGAATAACCAGCATAGGCAAATCAGGATGATAGAAAACCAGATCACACCATTCGCGCTCACAGACCATCATTTGACCTTGAATCTGCTGAATATAAGCCGGTGGTGATTTCTTGTTTTTACTGTAATAAATCAGCGCTCCAATATGGTTAGCTGTTTTTAAGCACTTGAACTCAACCATGCCGTCATCATTTATCAGCCCGTCAGGTGATACGCCATATAAGCCGCTATCAGGCGTTACAAATCCAGTCTCGACAACTTCGCTATCATTGAGAAATTGATAGCTTGCGCGGGCTTGTGGCTCTAGCTCAGTACCTCTATCTGTCCATTGGTTGCCTTCAAATGAATCTAGTGGCTTTCCGGCGTACAAATCACCAGCCAGATTAGCTGCATAAGTTTCCATTGATTTTGATGGCGCACCCGTTGAGGTGATCAGGTCTTTAAATTTTGACCCTGTAGGAATACCACAACGAACCGCAAACCATTCATCAGTGCCTTGTTCCATGTTATGCGTAATCATTTTTTAGCCTTCTTTTTTGCTTTAATACCCATGTCAATTTGTCGCTTTGCCTCTGGTAGAGCGTTAATGCTAATTTCTTCAATCGAATTAACCTTTAAAGCATCCTTTAACCAGCGCTCATATTGCTTCATTGGCAGCTCGTTTTCATTAATCAGCGCATATAATTCATTAGCCTGAATTTCCGTGATTTTTTCAACAGGTTCATTGCCGTCATTTTCATCTTCACCAATAGCAACATTGAAGATAAGTTTTAGCAGGTAGCGCATTCCGTATGTCATAGCTGCGCCTGTAGCGTGAGTCTGTGTCATTACGTTGCCGCCTTTTGCTCCTTTGCCATCTGCCGACATATCAATGTAATGCTTTCGTGAGTGGCCATCACTGTGCGAAACATGACAAGTAACACGGACAAAATCTTGAGCCGCCCCCTCATCAGTACCAAACGATAAAGCAAAACCGTTCTCGGTATAAATCGGTCTCAGCACTCTATCCAAAGCGGCATAGCTGGCGTAATTGCTTTTTGTTTGGGGATTGGTGCAATCCGCTGATATTCTACCCATCTTTGATTGCGCCTTGCTCATAGCCTCATTAAATGCCTCCTCTGAGGTTTTTGCTGTGATCTTCTGGTGCATTTCAAATAAACGCTCCATTTTATCAACGTCAACATCTGGATTGAGTGCGGCTCGTTCAATAACCTGCATAATTGCTGCTGATTCGGTGACCGGAATTACATTTCCAACCGGCTCTGTTATTAATGGCTGTCCTGATGTCATTTCTTTACTCTCTTGATCTGTCATGATTTCACCTGTCGTTTATCTTCTTCATAAGCCGCTGCAAAATTCCTGCGCTCGGCTTGGTTTAGTTTCATTACGTCAACTATTATGTCGTGGTCTTTGCCTGACTCACGATAAGCTGTGTATAGCTGATATCTGTTTTTGTTTTCGGTATCCATTAGCACGCCTGATGCGCTACTGGCGATGGTGTTTTGTAATGACTATGATCAGTCATGTATTTGTCACAGATTTTGCAGAATCTATCATTATCATCTTGAGCCACGAAATAATGACGCTCTGATAATGCCCGCATGATTTCTTCGTCCTGAGCAAGCTGCTCATCGGTTCTGTCGTCATCCTGAGAATCGTAATATTTATTGTTATCAACGCTCATTTAACCAGCTCCAATAGCTTCTTTTCTTCTTCTGAGTTTATCCTTCCGTGATTTGGATGAAATCCATATCTGAATTCTGCTGATTTACGAGCGCAGATTGCTTCAAATTTATCTTTAAAGTGTCCGATGTATATGTTTTTATGATTTGCCTTTATTCTGACAAGCCAAGCTGAATCTTTTTTGTTCCAAACGAGACCCACTACTCCAGACGTATTATTTTTTTGTATTGTTCTATTTTTTTGATTTTCGAGTTTTGAAACGCTTCTCAAATTACACCACCTGTTGTCGGTTCTAATATGGTTTATGTGGTCTATTTCATCTGGCTGCTCGCCGGTCATATAAACATAGGCGACTCTATGTGCTAAATACACCATATTATCCATAAACAAATACAAATATCCGTCTGATGTGGTTGGCCTACAAACAACCGGAGAGTAGTGTATTTTCTTATTTTTTTTCCATTCAAAAAAACCAGTATCGGGATCGTAAACTACAGTGTCTATTGTTTTCTCATAGTCAATGTGTCTATACTTATTCATCATTCCCACCCTCTATTTATTCTGTTGCCGTTACTGTCGAACCTGATCTTTGAGTTTTCAATACTTTTATCAAATGTCATGAACTCAGGCAGTCCGTAGATTTCGATAGCTTCACTAATTAGCCATGCCGCCATAATAGCCAGCAGGACTAATAAACACTTGAAGCACCTTATTATCCTTAAATCCTTTTTGCTTGGTCTCATTGGCTTGTCCTTATTTGCCCCAAAGTTCTTTGGCTTTTTTTAGGGCTTTGATCATGTTGTCAATATCAGCATATTCACACAAATATTTTGTTTTCTCTTCGTCATCAAAATAAATACCGACTGTTACAGCGTCAGCCATAACAAGCCTGTCATTAGAATCATCAAACTTAATTTCTGTGATTTCTTCTTTTACTTTATCTCTAATATCTAATGTAGCCATCTCTCTTCCCCTGTCTGTATTTATTGTTTCGATGGCTAATTATAGGCATAGCTATATTTGATTGTCAACTACTAACGAGTATTATTTTAATACGCTGTTTAGGTTGACATTCGCATACTATAGGATTAGTATCATAGGCACATTACAAAAAAGGTGATTTATGAGTCTATTAACAATTACGTCAAAACTACTTAAAGAGTGTCCATTATCCAAGCCATTTATTGCAGATGAGTTCGGTTGCTCTATTGGGTATCTGAATGATATTTCAGCCATGTCAGGCGACCCCGGCATTAAAAAACTGGAATGCCTGCACGATTGGCTGATTGATGAAAAGGCGCATCGAGCAAAGCAGCAAAGGAAATGCAAAAAATGAGCAAGACCATGCAAATGAACTATTGCAACGGCTGTGTTTATGTGATGAACAACGAAACCGGCGAATGTGACAATATTTTTGCTTTTGATTATCTGGATAAGGTCGAGGAAATATCGCCAGAGTTCAGAGATTGGCCTGACCTACATGAAGCATGGAAGTATTACCGTAACGAAATAAGCAAGCCCTTACCGGCTTTGAGGAATTGATATGGCTAAGAAATTAAACCGCTGGAATGGTCGAGCAACTGACTGGGCTATAAACAATAAAAAAGTTCAGCGTATTTATATCGGTGCATTTAGTCGTGCAGATGCTTCAAGAGCCTTGAAGGAAGCAGGTTATTTGTACGGGACAGATAGCGAATTAAAGAATTATTTTTCTGAATGCTGGGGAAACTCAATGGACGGCATTAATCTTGACCGTGGCGTATGGGTGTCTTTCAGCGGGCATAGCTCAAAAGAAGTTATTGAGAGGATATTATGAACCTAGACAACCTAACAAACCCAGAGCTTGACAGGCTTTGTGCTGAAAAGATGGAGTGGAAGCTTGATGGTTTCTCGCTGGAAGAAGATAGATTTGGCGACATCCTTATGGATGAATACGAAACGCCGAAACTGTATTTCAGCCCTACCACAAATAAAGATCAGTGCTTTGATTTGCTGATTGAGAATTTATTAACAGTCACCCCGCCTTGTTATGGTAGTGGTAAATGGAGCGCGGAAGTTTATGTTCCCAAAGGCGATGATAATCACAGGTTTCGATTTCATACAGAAGACACCGACCCACTACGGGCAATCGTTAAGGCTTACATAATGAGCAAGGGGGAGTGATGGGATTAATAACTAAAATGGAGTTAATACATCCTACTAATAAGAATAAAATTGTCAGGTTAGAAAAAGATGCTTATTCGCTTAATTTAATGGCTTGTAGAAATGGCTACCAATACTCAGGAATGACAATTGATGAGGATATGCTACCAATAATTAAACAAATTATCGAAGACTGGGAGCGTAACCAATGACTAACCCAGATTTGAAGCCGTGTTGTAGCTCGTGTGAGAACTTAGGTTATGAGTCTCCACAGCCAGATCAGCCTTATCCTGAGATATGGTGCATGAAAGGTCATTTTGATTGCCCTAGCTCGTTAGATGAGCTGCACGAACCGATTAATTGTAAGGATTACACCCGCGAGGACAACAAATGATTAATATTACTGATGAAGAATTAAATGATTCGATACAACAATTGCAAATGCTTTTGTATAAGGTTTCTGACGTTGAAGACATTTCTGTATACGCCCCTGTTCTAAAAAAACTTATCGCAGAACACGAAGCCACGAGAGGTATGGAATGGGTTAGCGTTGATGAGCAGATGCCTCCTATAGGTGTGCTAGTAGATGTATGTATAAAATTCAGCGAGGACGATTACGGAAGGGTTACCGATTGCGAGTTTACTACTAAGTATGGATGGGGAAAAGATGGTGAAAGTCTTCATTCATATCTGGCTTTTGTTTTTATTGGAGTAACTCATTGGAGGCCAATACTACCACTACCTACTGGAGAGAGTGAATGAGCGAATTTTTGAAGTGTGTAATAGAATCTGATGTGCTTCATTTTAAAGATAACTTCATCAAAGAAAAGAAATACGAGATAACTAAAGCTGGTGATCTAGATGTAATAACTGCTGAAGATGGCGTTAAATATCCTGTTGATATTGGAAACCACAGTTTAATAGATATGGACATTACATTTAACTTAAAACCAAAGTTCGTGCCAGCTTAACACCCCAACCATGAGGAATTGAGATGGATATTTATGAAGTAGTAAAAAAATTAATAGGAGATGTAGAGCCGATTGGTGATTCAACTATCGACAGCATGACCTATGAAAATTTGCAGAAACTAACATCGCTTGCAGAGCAATTACTAACAGATATATGCCGGATCGAAACTGAATATAAAAACAATCATCAGTATAGCATGAAGCGAGCGTCAGAGCATTGCGCTGGATTTTTAGATGCTAATGGTGTGCATGAATGATTAACCCCTAATAGGTGATGTGATGACAGATAGTAGATTAGGTATTTTTGGCGATGGTATCGAAAGAGCTGATAACAAAAGAGAACGGGAAAGACTACTGTGTGAAAAACATAAGCGCTTCCCTTGCCGTGAATGCGGAACTAAGTATTATCCAGAGTGTGAGTGCTCTTTTTGTAAACCAATTAACCCACCCAACAGGTGATAGGAGGCGAGACGAGATGAGCAATCAGGTGGATGATCAAGTATTGTTGTTGTCGTTAAAATCAGTTCTCACAGCACTTGATAATCTATTAAGTGACTGTATCGACGATAATGGAAACCTAAAGCAGCCTAGTAAACAATCTATTATGAAAGCCAAGGGCTACTTGCCCGCTAAGTATAGAAACGCATACAACAGGTGATAGGAGATTGATTATGAGTGAAATAAGCAAGACAATACCCTTAAAAGAGCTTGAAAGATTATACAAACTTGCCGATGAAGCGGTAAGCCCAGAGGTTACGTTTTCAGAAGATTATGAGAAAATGAAAATACAAGCAGATGATATAAAAAGAAATAATATTTTGATTATCTGGAATGCTCTTGGAAAATTAACTGACCACAAATAAAAAATCCTGAATTGACCTAGAGCCAAAACAGGATTATTATTAACTTTATCGGTGACCCTACCAAGGTCGTCGAAAGTATCAGAGGTTTAGGCAAAATACGATCAACGTGTCGATAAGACAATTATATATCATATTTTCCTAATAGTTCAACTAATCAATTAATCTCTTGAATACTTTCGTAGCCGGTTCCTGACCAGAGGGTTATATTCGGGCTTTTTTCGGCTTACTGGCAAATAGGATTGATTTAGAACAAATGAATAACAAATCTAGGCAATGATTCGCCATATCAACCTAGCCCATGAAACTCAGTGTATCTGAGATGTGATTTGCTCAAAGGATTGAGTATCTGGTTTAGCCAGAGGGGGAATAATTAGTACCTGTAATCTAGCCTAGAGTTAGACCAGAGCATGTGGACATGTTCATGGGGGAAAATGGCAGTGTTATGTCTAAAATAAACGAGGAGAGGAAAGATGAAATCAGTAAAAGAATTGAAAGAAGAGTTAAGTAAATTTGAAGACGGTGATTTATGTTTTGCCTATGAGGGTGAGGTTATTGGCATAGTAGTAAATAGGGGTGATAGGCAAGGAGTAATTTATTGCGGTGAAGGCAGTCTTAAAGAGAGCGAAACTAAGATTATCGATTAACTTAAATAAATAGGAGATAGGAATATGAGCATAAGAAATGAGATTTTAAAATTAACAGCTTTTACCGGATTTGAAAGCAAAGCCTGTTATGCGATGGCGGAAGAAGCTGCGAGAATTGCTGAAAAGTATGTCGGCGAAATAGATGAAGGTACTTTTGAGCAAGCCGCTAGGCCGCTAATAAAATACATTAACGAAAACCACCATATTCATGTGACCGCTATTGTTGATAGTGATCATGCCGAGATATTAGAAGGCATTAATGTATTCAGTACTAAGGATTACATCAAATAAACCAAGAGGATAGAGAGATGGATATTTTAGAAAAACTGTATGACTTTAATACTGAATTAACAAATGACGCTAGAATTGAGATAGCAGAAAGTGTACAGACGCTAATGGAATTGATCGGAAATTTAGTTGAATTATGCGATGAAGAAATAGCCGACCCAGAGGATTGTTCAGCACTACAGTCAGCTAAAACATACCTCAAGGAGAGCAATAATGGCTGATGAAACTCTGCAACTACTAAAGGCCTTCATAGATGCCATGGGTTATGAGTATAAGATAGATGTTGTTGACCCCCTTGTAACACCCGTCGAGGCGATCTACAAAGTCACAAAGAAGCCCAAAAAGCTCCGCGAGACTAAGCAGGAGGGGTATAGCGAGGGCTTTCTTGAGCTTTGGTCTATTTACTCGCTGAAAGGAAAAGGAAGTAAACAAGCGGCATTCAGGCAATACAAGGCGCGAATGGCAGAGACAACCGATAAAAATTATTATCATAGTCACCAGCAAATGAAGAGGGGTATGCATAAATATGTGTTTTTCATTAAAGAGACTGGCCAATATTCTATGCACATGAGTACATTTTTAGGCAGAGACAAGCACTATCTAAATGACTTCACCATACCAGATAGCGTAGTTAAGAAAAACCGAGTCAAGCAAGACTGGGAGACCATACCCGAAAATGAGAACCATATACTAGCTTTCATTGAGAAGCACGGATTTAAAAAGTGTACTCAGGGCGAGACTACCAAGCACGTTATAAACCGCCTTCGAAGTGAGATAAGGGCGAGAATATTAGCAGAGGAAAAATAAGATGGGAATATGGTTTGGATGGAGAGAATTATTTATAGATGTTAATGGTTATCCGACAGATGAAGAAACTGATTGGAAAGCTAGTTGTTTTATATTTTTTACGCATGTGATTTATATTGGAGAGGTAAAGCCAGCATGAAAAGATTCAAAGATACTGAAATAGCGTTATCCAAAGACGATCTTCAAGCAATATTAAGCGACTGGCTTAATGATGATGTTTTATCGTTTTCAACACAATATCAATTTATAACAGACATGAAAATAAAAGGTGAAAATAAATATGTAATTAGATTTGCGGTATCAACAGAAAAACCAGACATTAACCCAACCAATAACTAATAGGTGATGAGATGGATATAGCAGATTTAGAAAAAAGACTAGCAAATACAGAGGCCGCTTTGATTGCGCTTTGGTCATTAACAAAAGACACAATGCCGCAAGAAGTTTTCAATAACACAGATAATATGATGAATGAATATTTTGATGCTAATGAAAGCTATGGCTCAAATTTCAATATTAGAAATGGATTTAAGCATAAAGCCAGTAACCCCTAACCATTAAGCAGAGGTAGATATGAATGACAAAGATTTGACCGAATCTGAATTAGATCAATTAATCAGTAACGATATGCAATGTATTTCATTGATGATGCTGAGCGCTAAAAAATATTCATTGTTAACAGAAGTTATTTATAGCTATGGTCTTGCGATGGCATCACATGGCAATGTGCCAAGAGCAGTCAATCAAGCCCTGATGGAATGGGATATTTAACCAACCAATAAGAGAGAAGATGATGGATATAGAAAAGGTAAAAAGAGAGGTAATCGAAGCAATGTTAAGCGCCCCACCAAAAGACGGCAAATGTCATTGTGATATGCGAACCAAGTTAGTTGGCGATGGCTGTAGTGTATGCAACCCAGAGTATTACGCTGAAATGATGGAAGATGAGACCGATTAACAAACCCAATACAACCAGAGGGAATGATAGGTATTTACAATAGATAAACGGTTGATTATCGGAATCCGATAGAGTAGGATGTAGTTATTGAATAGGAGAATAGAGATGAAATATTATTTTTTTGGAGCATTATTTTTTGTTTTATCTGCATGCGATCATATTGTTCTTGATAATGACGAGCTCATTATTCATAGCGCTAAAGAAATCGAATCTGGTGTCAGGAAATACGAATACTCCATTAAAGATGGTAGTGATATCGGATGGGTATTAAAAACAAATAAAAAATTCTCTGTTGGTGATACTTTGATTTTTATTAAAGTTGACAAGGATTAACATGCCTAAATCAAAACAACAAATCGACGCTGATCATTACAAGAAGAAAAAAGAAGGCGGCTGGTTCAAGTTCAGTAAATGGGTACACAAGGACAAGATCGAGCCTATTACTGAGAAAGAGATAATTGCATTCGCTAACGCTAAGACCGACAAGCGTGAGTTAATTAACTCCGTTGATGATAAGAGAGAGGGGAAATAACAGTGGAATTACAAACAAAATTAATTATAGATACAATAAAACAAACAGGGAAAAATATTTCTGAACTTTCTCTTGATGAGAAGGTGAGCGCCATTAATGAAATAAAATTGTTTTTACATGAAATAAGCCCTTTTAGCTCAGAGCCGGTTGATTGCGTTATTTGGGAGAAATCTGACAGCGTAGTTGCTAACCAGTATAACCCTAATAAAGTAGCTCCACCTGAAATGGAATTGCTTGAAATTTCCATTATGAATGATGGATACACTCAGCCAATTGTTACTTATCCGCATGATGATGTATCAGAAGTTGTGGATGGATTCCATAGGTCGAGAGTCGGAAAAGAATCAAAAGTTGTTAGTGAGAGAGTTAAGGGTTATTTGCCGGTAGTTTCGATTCGTAAAGAACAAACCAATAAAAACGACCGTATAGCATCGACTATTAGGCACAACCGAGCACGAGGAAAGCATCAAATAGATGCTATGTCTGAAATTGTTATTGAGCTAAAAAACAGGAACTGGACTAATACGCGAGTTGCTAGAGAGCTTGGCATGGACGAGGAAGAGGTGCTTCGATTATGTCAGATTACCGGATTAGAGTATTTATTCTCTGATGCCGATTTCTCTGCCGCATGGGAAAGCGACGATACTGAGACTGGGTTTGAAGAATTATCCGATGAATTATCCGATGAAGAAATGGATGTAAGAATACCGCATAAAGAAGATACTGAACGGGTTATGCACACATACGACAAATGGGAATGTCATAAGGCCGGATTTTATGCGAGTAAATTCGATGGTATGACAAAGAATGAGTGCGAACAGGCGTACGCTGATTTTCTTTCCGATAGCGATAAGTTTTCCAACGCGCTAGATAAATTAACAAATGAGTGGAAGTATTCATGCGAGCATTACCTGAGTAATCGTGCAATGAATAGGATTGCATGGCTAGGACAAGCAGCAATGTGTTATGCAACAGGAATTCCAAGTGTTTATTGCTCTGGATATAACCGTCTAACTAGAGAACAGCAAGAAGAGGCTGACAGCGTTGCGTTGAAGTATCTTAATAAATGGCGCGAAAACAACAACATGAACACACTGGAAATGGATGAGGCGCTATCATCTGGCAGACAAGTGGAGATTTACTAATGACTGCTAAAAAGTATTTAAATATCAGTGTTTATCAGGCCGCTAAAAAGCGTATTGAATTATCATTCGATAACTTTGAAAAGATTTATATTTCGTTTTCTGGTGGAAAGGATAGTTCTGTGATGACTCATATGGTACTGGATGAAGCAAAGAAAAGAGGCAGGAAGGTTGGCTTGCTTATAATTGATCTTGAAGCACAATACCATGACACGATAGAGCATATTCATCAGATGGTTGAAATGTATAAAGACAATATTGATTTACACTGGATATGCGCAGAGATGCTTTTGAGAAATGCAGTTAGTAATTTTGAGCCTCGCTGGATTTGCTGGGATGAAGAAAAAAAAGATATATGGGTTAGGGAAAAGCCAGAATTAGCAGCCGATATGAGTCAATATGATTTCTTTCAGCCAAAGATGGAATTTGAAGAGTTTATGGTTTTATTTGGTAAGTGGTATTCGCAAGGAAAAGATACGGCGGCAATGATTGGTATCAGGTCAGATGAAAGCTTGCACCGTTATCGCGCCATTGTTAGCCAGAAGAATGGGTTAATGTATAACGATTGGAAATGGACAACCAAGGTATCAAAAAATCTTTTTAATGTTTACCCTGTATACGATTGGAAAACTGAAGATATTTGGATATATCACGGCAAAAACAAACATTTGCCGCATAATAAGGTATATGACCAAATGACAAAGGCGGGTGTTAAATTAAGTCAACAGAGATTGTGTCAACCTTATGGAGATGACCAAAGACGAGGATTATGGTTGTATCATATTCTTGAGCCGATGACTTGGTATAAGCTCATAGAGCGCGTTAACGGTGTAAATTCAGGCGCGTTATACATTCAAGAAAATGGGAATATGACAGGCTACCATTCAATAACAAAGCCAGAGGATCATACATGGAAAAGTTTTTGTAATTTGTTACTAGCGACAATGCCTAAAAAGACATCAGAGCATTATAAAAAAAGATTTAAAAAATTTATAGCTGGGTGGAAATTAAGAGGCTATGACAAGATTCCAGATGAAGCTCCTCATGATCTTGAGCGCAAATGCTGGGCTCCGTCTTGGCGAAGAATGTGCCGTTCTTTATTGCGTAATGATTACTGGTGTAAGGGACTTGGCCAGACACAGCCAAAGTCAGAAGCCTATGAGAAATTTAAAGCAATTAAACATAAGCGAAAATTAGAAGCGGAGATAGAAAATGGATAATTTAGAAAAAATTACTTCCGATTTATTAGTGTTTCGTGATGATAGGAATTGGGGTCAATTTCACACCCCTAAGAATTTAATTATGGCTATCAATGGCGAAAGCGGCGAATTAAGCAGCCTTTGTCAATGGGTTAATAATTCCGAGATATACGAAAATATTGAATTAAGGAATGATGTTTTATTAGAGATGGCTGATATTTTCATTTATTTGATAAATCTATCTATCGTTTTAAATGTTGATCTGGTTGATATCGCAAATATCAAAATTGAAGAAAACGAAAAAAGATATCCCGTTGATTTGTGCTATGGGGCTAATACTAAAGCAGATAAGTTGTGAGGAGCGAGATAATGTCCCAGACTAGCGATATATTAAAAGCACTTAAGAAAGGCCGAAAGATTACGCCATTAGATGCGCTGTCAGAATTTGGCTGTTATCGACTTGCAGCGAGAATTGAAGAAATCCGGCGTTATCATACTATTGAGACTGAAATGGTGAAGGCTAATAATAAGCGGTTTGCCAGATACAGTCTGGTGTCTTGATATGACTCGCCGCAGAGTACCAACCAAAGAGCAAATTGACTTTATGATCAAGTCTAAAGAAGGCTCTCAGGAGTGCGCTATCAAGGTAGGATATAGCGCCGCCACTGTTTGTAAATATCGCAGATTATATGGCTATGGCATTAAGCATTATAAATTTGGAGACAAGGAAGCAGTTAAATTTAAGCAGCCGAACATGAGCAATCCAGCTAATAAATTTTTATATGGTGCAATAGTATGAATATTACATGCACCTGCGGTCAGTCGCTTGATCGAAATGTGATGGGTATTAGATCGCATTTAGCCGGAAGCAAGCACCCAGAACTTAAGTTTCCATCTGGCAAGGTAAAACCTAAAGCGCTTGAAAAAGCCAGATACGCTTTAATGTATTCGGAAACAAGTAGCCTTAATGAGCCTGCAGGAACTCAGGAAGAGAGAGTGCGCGCTAAAATGTCGGGGATTAGCTAATGACAGTATTAACCGATGAAATGAAGAAAATCATAATGGACTCGCCATTAAGCGGCATTCAGATTGCCAAGGAGTTAGGCGTAGGCCATACGACAGTAACCGTTTACCGAAGCTCTCACGGCTATAAAAAAGAGCATCGCGGATCGGTTAGAGGCGACAGAAGTAAACCGCCTCTTAAGAAAGAAGTTAGACCGGACAAAAATAGTTTTTTTAGTATGAAGTTAATTAATAGTTAGGAGATAGTGATGGGGTTGAATGGTATAGAAACTAGATTTGCTTTTTTGCCTAGAGTCGTTAGTACATGGCGAGGCACAAAGGCATTAATCTGGCTGCAAACATATTGCGTTGATACTGGTAGCTATTTTGTGCCTCTTAATGGTGACGATAACGACTCGCCTTGGTGCAATAAACTGGGCTTTCTAAGTCTTGAATTTTAAATTAACCCGCCCTTATGGGTGTATAATTGGAGAGAGAGAATGAAAACAAGCACAATGTTAATAGTAGCAGCATTATTAATTACGCCATGGATTTGGAACGCGGCAAAGTTTGCAAGCTGTGACTTTGAATCGAATTATAAATGCGAGGCAATTCACGGTATCGGCGTATTTGTTCCGCCAGCCGCTTATGTTACTGTCTGGTTTGATGATGACGGCGAATAAATAAGTTTATGGCAACCAGCTACCGCCTTTTAACAATATGAATCAAGTAATAGGTAGTTGGTTGTCGCCATATATGGTTGGTGTAGCTTAAAGTAGAGTGGTGTGCAAGCCTAGGAAATTGCCATCGGTGCAGGTTCAAGCCCTGTCACCAACCCCAATATTAAGAGGTGGGCTGTGGAATTAATAAAAACAAATAGACCTCATTGGCATCCGATAAAAAATCTGGACACATTGAGACAGTTTACAATGTGCGAAGATACAAGGCATGTTTTAGATAATTGGGGCATGAAATACTTAGATATTCGCATCGATATGAGAACAGGAAATTTTGCGGTAAGAGAAGGAAATACCGATAAGCCGCAATATATTAAAATAGCAAAAGAATGAATACCGAACAAAGAATGCAAAAACAGCGAGCCTTTCACAGCCACCAATATGCTATGAAGCTGTATAGGGATAAAACGGGATTGATGGCTGATGACTTTAAGCATAGAGCAAGCGTGTACGGTCGTGATTGGGCTGAGAAGATTTGGGGCTTGCGTAATTTGATCAAACGAGGTGAGAGATGACAATATCAAAACGACAAAGAATAAAGCTAAGAAGTCGTAAATATAACGACATGAAGCCTCATGTATTTGATAAGCTGCTTGCGTTATTGCCTCATGTTATGGATGGGATAAGCATTCCTAATCACTATGAAAGCTGAAACTATTTATCTAACCAGTCAGGACAAGGTGCAAGATGTAGTCGATACCATACTTAATCTTGAGGTCGGGAATAAATACAAGGTCGAGATATCTGACGCAGGATGTAAGACAAGCCGCCAAAACAGATACCAAAGAAGACTATGCAGGGATGTCGCTAAATCTGGAATAGGAGGCCGGAACGAAGTAACACCAGAGAAGGTGCATATCAAATGCAAATACCTTTTCGCACTTCCTGTGATACTGGAAAAAGATGAAAACTTTGCATGGCTTTATGAGATGGTTAGAAAGGAAGTTGATAACGATAAAGACAAGTTGATGTGGTTTGTCGATAAGCACGTAAGCACAATGGATTTTACGGTTAGTGAAGGCGCTAATTATATTCAGGATATGATTGATTACTATGCCCCGATGGGAGCAAATCTGACCGATCCGAAAGAATACAATCTATGAAACAAACAGCCCTTAAGCCAGCAAGGAAGAAAGCCTGTAAAGTCTGTCAGGAGAAATTCACACCCCCTAATACACTCGCTCGCACCTGTAGCATTAAATGTGCAATTATTGACGGCGAATCAGCCAAGAAAGAAAGCATCAAGACCGAGAAGAAAGAAAACCGGAAGGCATTAAGGGAATATAAAGCAAACAACAAAACTTATAATCAGCTAATCAAAGAAGCATGGGCACCATGCAGTAAATTTATAAGGTTAGTCCGCGATATCAATGAGCCATGTATAAGTTGTGGGCGTTATGATCATGAAATAACCGAGCCATTAACGGGTGGCAAATTTGATGCAGGCCACTACCTCGGTAAAGCTGCTCACCCCGAGTTAAGATTTCATCCTGATAATATTCACAAACAATGCAAGACCTGCAATGGTGGCGCTGGTAAATACGCTAAGAAAAACCACACTGTCACACAGTCCTACAGGGTTAATTTAATCGAAAAGATAGGCGTTGATCGGGTCAACTACCTAGAAGGCCACCACCAAGCCCAAAATTGGACTCATGATGACCTCAAAGACATAGCTAAACACTATAAAGAAAGCTCAAAGCTTTAGCCATGTAGACAAAGACAATCCGCGAGTGATGATAGGCATTACTACCGCGACAAGCTAAAGGGGATTAGTTAATTACTACACATAAGTGTAGCCAGTACCAAAGGCGTTATTTACAACCGACTCTATCTCCCAAAATCCATCTTCCGCACAGTAAAGAACAACACCAACCCAATCAACAGCGATATTGATATACTGTCCGGCTGTGCCGCCTCTAATAATTTCCGTTCCATCTGGCTTAATTCTGTAGTTGGTTATTCCCGCCTCGTCAGACCTGATTATCTTATATCTAAGCCCTGTAACAGCAGGCGGCAATAAGGCATCACAAGAGCCTGATGGATATCTACCTATTAATGTCCATCCATTTAATGAAGGATCTAATAATTGACTGAAAGCTGTCTGTATGAGCTGCTTAGATACGCCCTCAATGGCATAAAGCTCTGGAAGAATGTTGTTAGTAGGATCGCCAGCAAAAGAGAATCCAGTAGATTTAAAATTATCTAAATCGACTTTTATAATATCCTCTTTACCAGCCATTAGCGTAGTGAGGTTGACACCAGAAGCAGCAACTAAAGCAACAGTTTGATTAAAGCCTGTACAGTCTTTCATTGTGAGCAGGTTAGGCGTGTCGAACAATCTAACTACTCCGCGCCCTGTAGCGATTGCTCCGTCCACTGTATATGCATCTGAATTAGTTATACTAACCACTGTCGGTCTAATATCAGTATCATCATTTGCAGGCGCAAAGTTATTGACCAATGTCTTGCTTCCGCTTTCTCCACCAGCTCTAAACTTATCGAGAATAACAACGCCTGTCCGATGCCCGCCAGCTGTGGCCCTGTTGTTAATCCATGCAGTTTCACTAAAGCCACCAGTAGCGCCGGGGACACCTATGGTATTATTTATAATCAACTTCCCTGCGTTTTCAATACCCGCCTGATTATTTGCTGTTCTATCGCCCTGCTTGATCCATGAGTCATTAATAACCACGCAATCACCAGTGATGATATTGATCTCGGTATCACATTTAAACCAAACGCAATTACCAAATATACCGATAGAGCTTTGGCAGTCGTAAGATACCGCTGTTGGACACGCTACAAATTTACAATCCTCCCATGATAGAAGTCCTGCATCTTGATTATTATTATCAATATCAAATCCATTTGATTCGTGTATTGAAAGCCCCTTTGCTCGGAACCTGTAAAAGCCATTGGTAATAGCGTTACTAAATGCGTAGTGTGTTGACGAGCATTTAAATATAGCTTCGTCGCATGTAAGGGTTGTGTATGGGTAAATCCCTACCGTTAAATCAAGAACATAAACCCCTTTTGGAAAATAAACAGGAATATTGGATTTATCTCCTATAGACGCATAACCAGAGCCTTGCACTACTGAGTTTGAATAATCTATAGCCGCTTGAATCGAAGACTGATCGTCGGTGCTATTATCACCAACAGCTCCAAACCACGCCACACTGATAGCGCCAGAATAATCCCTAACCCAAGCCGTAGACCCATCGCCCCCGGTAGGGATAAACTGAGTACCGCAATATGAGCCGCCATTGTCTGAATAAGTCGCTGCCGCCGCGCCTGTGACAGCTTTGAATAATCCGCCGTCCGAACCATTAACAAACAGCATTGCGTCTGCAACAGGCGTTAGTAATACCGCCGCCGCTTTATTGGTTGCCGTTCTGGTGTTGACTGCATCAAAAGCCGTGTTGATAGCTGAGAAGTTATCACGGACGCTTTGAGTTGTCGCTGTGCCTGTGGTGGGCTTGGTTGCATCAATATTGCTTGTGTCTATAATTCCCATTACTGCTCCACATAAACAGGCGTGCTTCCTGTTTCATTTGTATAATCTGTCGGGTCTATATCCCAGAAAGTAATCGCAATATTACCTGTTACATCCCAAGCTGCGTCCCAAGTCGTTACGTTCTTTTTATCTTCATTGTAATTAACTTCGGTGTTAGTGGTTTCTGTGTAGGCCATTATTCGGCCTCATCTTCTGCTCTACCGCCTTGTAAAAGACCTTGCTGAATAAGTGTACTTCTGACTTTTGGATCAATCATGTTCATCATTCCAGCGTCTTGAAGCTCTCTTAATTTAATAGCAATTTTAGCTTTATTGGCTTCTAATAATGCCGCAGCGCCACCGATAGCAGCAGCTGGGGCATCTCCCACTTGAGCGCCAGTAACAATTTTAGCGGGTGCGCCCAATCCTATTAAATCACGCCTTTCAATTCGAGAAGCTGCTTTTCTTAATGGCTCATTAAGTTTAATCAGGCTTGATAATTCTTTGTTGATATCAGCAACCTCTGGAACAACAGACTCAACGCCTTCTCTGGCCGCTCTTGCCGTCGCCTTGCTCGCTTGCTCTGTTCCAGTTTCTGGTTTTTGGCCGGGTATTACCGAATACTTAGCCTTCTTTTGAGCGCTCTGTTTGAATTTCTGCATTTGTGCAGGAGTAACAGTATTACCCGGCATGTTATCCAGTAATTCGGTCATATCCTTAGCGACTTTATTGACCTGAGCCAAATCTTTTTTAGCGTCGATTTGTAACCCGCCCACTGATCGACGCGCTTCTTTCAATCGAGAATAAAGCTGCGCTTTCGGGATGGTCTTACCTGACTTAGTGGCCTTATCGATCAATTTATTTAGCTTATCGCCTAGCTCTGATGAGTATTTCTCTAATGCAATAATACCTTTCTCAGTCGGCATGATTTTATGCTTCAAAGCTGTTTCGGCAAGCTTGGTTTGTCCGCCAATATCTTTAACGTCAATCGACCCGGGGAATTTAGCTGCGCGTTTATAAAGATCGGTAGCAACACCGCGAGGGATAAGCTTGCCTGCCGCTGTTTTAGCGCCACCCACCATTAAATTGATAGGATCAGTTGCCATGCCCGCTTTACCGATTTTCTCAGCCATGCCGCCAGATTTAGCCAGCATTGATCCGCCGCCAGCTAAAAGGCCCGTTAAGTCTAGTCCAGCTCCGGCAGGGTCAGTGATTAATGTCTCTTTAATTGCCTCTGGTGAGCCATAACGCCCTTTGGCATATCTGCCTAATGCCTCTGGATATTGCTCCCATTCTGATTTCTCATAAGGCTTAATGCCTGCTGATTCTGGAAGCTGCTCTGACATTTCGCGGGTTCGCTTAGCTAATCCACCAGCCGCTGTCTTGCCTAGTGTTGAAGCCATCTCAGGCCAATTCATAGGGTTAAGCGTTGATAGTATATCTTCACCAGCCTGTGCCGCACTTGCCGGAATATTGCCGATTAAATCAGACCACTCAGACGGCTCGTCCTTATGTGGAACAAAACCGCCTTTCGTGTACTTAACCGCTGTACCATCTGGCAAGTCGTAAACGTCACCTATTTTATAATCGGCCATTTATTTTCTCTTTACCGCGCCGGGTGGTAATGTTTGAATACCTTGAGGAGGTGGCGTTTCGCCACGGTAAGCGCCTAATAATTTAGTAGTTTCTGGCGATGGCTTATAAGGATCATAAAGCCCTCTTGTAAATGTCGCTTTCGTTGGGTCTAACTGATAGCTTTCTGCTAATTTCTCAAAAGTAGCCTTACGCTTGCCGAATCCCGTTAGAGCCTCGTTGTATAATTTACCGGCTCTGTTTGTAAAATCAGCTCTTTGGGTAGG